>Ga0255039_10000154_pt1 | contig 23598 bp, 28 predicted proteins | sample BC1_12_1_MG_FD_181713 | JGI IMG/M metagenome (GOLD analysis project Ga0255039, IMG submission 181713) | Seawater microbial communities from Strait of Georgia, British Columbia, Canada - BC1_12_1 | ecosystem: Environmental > Aquatic > Marine > Strait | place: Canada: British Columbia | collected... | reverse complement strand
TATATATTTCACAGTAACAACAGTAACATCAACTGGTTATGGTGATATTTCACCAAATAAAAAGTGGAGTAAAATGTTAGTAACATTACAACAATTTTTAGCATTCTTTATGATAATTAGTTTAATGGAAGTATATCAACGAAAAGATATCAAAGATATTAATGAATCTATACTACACCCAGACTCAAGTGTTGCAAAAATATTATCCCAAGCACCAAGAAAAAAATTAGATAACCCAAACTGGCAAACATTAAAAGATGCAACCCATAGGAAGTCAGTTATGGATAATATCAAATCAAACCAAGTTATGCCGTCAAATTAATAAATCATATTAAAAATATAATATAATATAATAATAAACAATGAATAATAAAAGAAAACGAGATACTAATTTTAAAATTAAAAATAAAAAAATTAAATTAGATAGAAAACGTAAGTACGAAACTGATATTTATATTCAAAATAAAAGAGTAAAATTAACAGATACTATATATTATAGTATAATTAAAATAATTCATAATTATTTTAATTCAACAGAAATATATAAGGAAAATCCAGAATATGTATGTTAATTACAAATTATATTTTTTTTTATTTATTATTTTATATATAATATAATATAAATAAATAATGATTTTTGTATCATTATTTATACTAATAATAATATATTATATTAGTATTAATGAATTAAATCAATTTGTTAATAAAATTCCACAAGAAAAATATATAGAATTAAAAACAGAGTTCGGTAAACCAGATCATATAATTAATAAAAAAAATGGTTATGCAGTTTGGAATAAACGTGGACATATTGAAAAATTAATATTAAAAGATGAATTAATAATACATAAATTTCCAACTAGTCATTTTGATTTTTTATATGCCACTATTAAAATATATATCCCTGATGATATTTTATACGAAGTATTAGAATTAAATAATACATTATATTATGATAAATTAAACCATGAATTAACATGTAGATGTAACTGTATGGAATCTATAATATCTACATTTTATTTAACTACGCATATTATTAAAAATCCAGAAAATTCAGAATATTATAGATCTATATATAGTAGCACAATTAATTCAACAAAAAAAGATAAAGAAGAATATAATAGATTGAACGATGGTTTAAAATTATATATAACAGAAAATCAAGATTATTATAACATTTAATTTATATGTTTTATTTTCTTATATTTTTTATATCCTTTTTTTCCTATAATTGATACACAACTAATAGAAATAAGAATTAATAATATGAATAATAATAAAACATATGGTGCTGATTCGTATGGTAATTCTATATCATATGTTTCAGAATTTGGATTTAATTGTTTAAAACATTCTATAGAATTTATAGAAGATGATTCAATAGATGTATAATTATTTTTACATGTATCATTATGTGTACCTACAGTATATAAATTTTGTATAACAGGTGATTGGAATGGTATACCAACTTCATCCATATTTTTAATATAAGCAGTATCTACATTTTTCCATACATTATTTATATTTTTATAATTATTTGGAGACATAACACCATTATATACGTTTGGTAATTTATGAAATACTAATTTTAATTGTCTATATGCTTCTATAATAACTTCATCTTTATTACTTTCATTTGCTGTTTTATTTGTATATTTAGATTTTCTATCTAACATTGCAACAGTTGTACTTATAACTACTTTAGAATCTATATTTTGAAAATTCATATAATTAGATACTACAATATAACCTATGCCCCAATCTGAATACGGTATAGATAAATTTTTAGATAAATCAACATTAGAATCAAAGTGATAAGAAATTGAAATACTTTCTAAATGTATATTATTAATAGAATAATTTGTTAATTCTGAATGATTACCAAATGAATTTTCCAAAGGTGTATTATAAATAGTTGTACTTAATGCATATGGTGGTATAGCAAATATAAAATCAGTTGCACTATATGATACTTCTGAATCATTTTCTTTACAAATCACAGTAGTTAATTTATCACCATTTTTAATAAAATTAACAGCGGTTGAATTTAATTTAACATCTATTAAATTGGATGATATCAAATAGTTATACCAATCATTAAACAATCCAATATCTAATGGTATTTTCGGTTGATATAAATTGTAAAATCCTTGTTGACTAAGAAGAGATAAAAATTTAAATAATGAATAAGTTTTAATATCTGCACCATTAGATAATATACATATACTATTTATATAATTTTTAGAATTTTGAGTAAACCCTTTATTTATCATAAAATCATTAAGTGATAATTTTTTACTATATTTAGTATCTATATTTAGATACATAAGGCTAAATAAGATATGCCAAATTTCTATAATTTTTAAATTTTTAAAAATAGTTTTTTTATTAATATTTATAAAGTCTTCATCATATTCGGCAAACACGTCATCCCATTTTATATTCATATCATTTAAAATATTATTAAATGTTTTATATCTATTACTATAAATTCTTGGACCATGTTCAGTAAATAATCCATTTACTCTAATTACTCTATGGCACCCACCTAATGAATTTTCTTTATCTATTATAACTGCTGTTTTATTATTTTTAATACAACAGTTAGCAAATGCTAAACCAGCTGGTCCTCCCCCTATGATAATATAATCATATATCATTATATGTATATTATACAATATATTAAAAAAATTGATTTATAATTATAATATAAAAATATAATATAATATAAAAATATAATATAATAATGAATAACCACCCGTTTATGTTTAAATTATATAATATGTTAATTAATGAAGATGAAAGTATAATTAAATTAAATGATGATTTAACAATTACTATACATAATAAAAATTTGTTTAAAACTGAAATATTGCCAAAATATTTCAACAGTAATAATATATCAAATTTAAACAGACAATTTTATCATTATGGATTTAAAAAACATGTAAATGGAAATAAAATAACATATAAAAATATTAATTTAAAAAATAAAGAAGACTTAAAAGATATTAAAAGAAAATACAAAAAATACTTAAAAAAACCTAAAAATACAATTACAGTATTTGGTAAAGAAATAACACCAATAAGTGATTATAGTAAAGAAGATATGGATAAATCATTTAGTTTTGAAATAAATTTAGAAAAATTTAATTTATTAAAATATTAAAAATTGATTTTTTTATAATATAAATACATATAATGGATATAATTAAAAAATATCCATTATTTAAAAGGCATGATATAATTGGTGATGGCAATTGTCAATTTAGAGCTATATCATATTCTTTATTTAAAAATGAAGATTATTTTATAGATATAAAAAAGGAATGTATTTCTTATATTTTAGAACATAAAGAATTCTTTAAAGACTTTGTTGATAATATAGATATGTATATAAATAAAATTGGAGAAAATAACGAATGGGGAGATGAATTAACATTAACTGCATATTCATTATCAACAGACATTACTATTAATGTTTATGATAATAATAACTCATTAATTAATAAATATAACGATGATGAAGACGATAATATGAAAATAATAAATATACACTTTGACTCTGAAAGTTTACATTATGATGCAATAGATATTATATTTGATGTTGATAATTATGTATATGATGTATTGGAAGATGTAAAAGATTTAATTGATTGGAAATTGTTAGTTTTAACATTTCCAAACGAAGTTTATAATAATAATTTTATGAATAGATTTAATGAGTATTTATAAAATTGATTTTTATTTTTTATAAATTATATATAACAATATGGATATTGATAGTATTATAACCACACAGATTAATCAATTTAATAACTATATAAAGAAATATGAGAATGATCCAAATTATAAATTTTGCAAAAAATGTGATATGTATGTTTATCATGAATTTACACATTGTAATAATTGTGTAAATTGTGATCTTACAATTTGTGTAAGAAGTATTATTCCAGGGCGTAAGTTATGTGAAATACGTAAATGTAAACATTGTAATTCAGAATTATATAAAAAAATTAGACAAATTTTATTTTTTTATATTAATAATATACAAAAAAATATAAATATAATGTAATCTTAAATATTATTAAAGAATTCGTCTATTAAATTATTAATTTTGATTTTAAAATCTTTAATTTTAATTTGTTTATTATGTTTTATAATTAATAATGCAATTGAAGGGCTATGATTTTTTGAAATATCTAATGCTGTACTACCTTTATTAGATTTAATATCAGTTTTTGCACCAGCTTTTAATAATTCTTCAACAGTTTTGTTTCTATTAAATCGTGCAGCCCAATGTAATACTGTCCATCCATTTTTATCTTGTTGATTAATATCAATACAATCTTTAATTAATTCTTTAACTCCATTAAGTTTTCCGTCTTTAATTAATTGAATAAAATTATTCTTTTTATTATGATTTTCAATTAATTTGGAAATTTCGCTATGATCAAATTGTTTTGAAATCTCTAATGCTGTACTTCCATGTTTATTTTTAATATCAGTTTTTGCATCTGCTTTTAATAATTCTTCAACAATTTGGAATCTCTCATATGATGAAGCCCAATGTAATGCTGTATCACCATCATTATCTTGTTGATTAATATTAAAACCTTCTTTAATTAATTCTTTAGTTTCTTCAAGTTTTCCTTGTTTAATAAATTGAATAAAATTATTCTTTTTATTATGATTTTCAATTAAAATTTGGCTACCCGGGTTTGAAATATCTAATGCTGTATTCCCTTTATTAGATTTAATATTAGTTTTTGCACCAGCTTTTAATAATTCTACAACAGTTTGGATTCTATCAAATTTTGCAGCATAATGTAATACTGTCCACCCATTTTCATCTTGTTGATTAATATCAATACAATTTTTAATTAATTCTTTAACTCCATTAAGTTTTCCGTCTTTAATTGATTGAATTAATTCTTTATTTATATCCTTTTCATCCTTAATATTCATTTCCTTTTTAAACTCTTCAAAATGTTTAATTTTTAAAATTTGTTCATTGTGTGTTTCAATCAATTTGGTACTTTTTTTATTACCAATAGATCTGGCCGCTATTAATGCGGTATTTCCTTCATCATCATAAATATCAGTTTTTGCACCAGCTTTTAATAATAATTTAACAGTTTCTACATTTTCATTGTATGAAGCCATATGTAATGCTGTACATCCATCTTCATCTTGTTGATTAATATCAACACCTTCTTTAATTAATTCTTTAACTTCTTCAAGTTTTCCTTCTTTACATAAATTAATAAAATCATTCTTAATATTCATTTCCTTTTTAAACTCTTCAAAATGTTTATTTTTTAAAATTTGTTCATTATGAGTTTCAATCAATTTGGCACATTTTGTGTCGGCATAAGTTAATGATGTTTCTCCTTTATTATTTTTAATATCAGTTTTTGCACCAGCTTTTAATAATTCTTCAACAATTTCTACATTATCACAATATGTAGATACTATTAATGCTGTATATCCATTATTATCTTGTTGATTAATATCAATACCTTCTTTAATTAATTCTTTAACTTCTTCAAGTTTTCCTTCTTTACATAAATTAATAAAATCCTTCTTTTCAACATTAATGTTTAAATATCCTTCTTCACATTGAGTAGTTTCGTGTTTAATTTGCATTTTTAGTTATTATATATATATACTTGATATATAATCAATTTTTTATATTAATAATATACATATATAATCAATTTTTCATATTAATAATATACATATATAATTCTATTGTATTCATTTTTTTTTCTAAAATAAGATTATATATTTTTTGTATTCTAACATTACTATCATAACTATATGGATAATATAATAACTTTTTATTAGCATAACTAGCTGCCAACCATTGTATTAAGAATTTTAATTCAAGATTTCCACCAAACATACCACATCCCCAATTACCAGTAGCAATGATTTCATATTCAGTATGATTGAAACCAATATAAGCTTTATGTAATTCTCTATTAATATATTCTATACTAAATTGATTTTGTTTACTTTTTGTATAATTAATTGAATCTATAGCAACAAAATTAGAATGTAATTTACTATCATTATCACTATATATTATATCATATCCATAATTACTACAGTTTGAATATTTTTCTACATTTAGCATAAATAAAACTTCATTATCATTTAACTTTTCAGTAAATATACACATTGCTATTAATTCTGGATATGTTAAAAATAATATTTCTTCTTGTACACACCCATTTTTCAAGACACCACCACCAATGAATTTATTTGCAAAATCAACCTTTAATATATTACTATCGGATATTAACGATGATTCATCTATTCCTTTATTTTGTATTATTTCAACACATGTTAACTTTTTGTTTATTAAATTATAATCTGTTGGTTTAATTGAACTTCTTTCAAATATACAACATTGATATAATATATTATCATCAGTTATACGTAAAAATTTATCAAAATAGTTTATTATAAATTTTATTTTCTCTATTTTTAAATTAAAAATATCTTCAACATCTCCATTGTTAATTTCATCTACCGCAATTGATTTCATATAGTCACCATAACTAGAATTCACAATAGTATTCTTTATTTTTGTAGACGAATATAACTTATTAAAATTCATATTTGAAAAATTTTTGTTATCATTTTTATATAAACATAGAAATGAATTTGATAATAATATAGCTATTTGTAATTTAGTTAACTGTAATGTTTTATTATCATTTTGTGCTAATATTTCTATATTATTTTTATACAATTTTGCTAATCTAAATATACCTTTTATTATAAATTTAAAAAAATGTTTACGTTCTTCTTCATTTATTGTTTTATTAATGTAATATTCTAATATTTCTATATTTGTATTGTTGAAAAATAATTTTAAATCATTTAAATTATTGATTTCGGTATTTAATATTGATTTGTCAAAATCTAATAATATCATTATTATAAAATATATAACTATTATATATTTTATTATTAAAATAAGAAAAAAATTATTTTTTTTGTGTTAAATTAAATATTATGTTTTTTTTTATATTCATCTATAAAATAACATAATAAACCAGTATTCTCATTACTATAATCGATTATATTTTTATCTTTATTATTTTTAATATTAAAATCAATTTCTGGATGATCCAATAATATTTTGATTAAGTATAACACACTAGAATCATATCTTTCATCATATTTAATACATTTATGTAATAATGCAGTGTTACCATCTTCATCTTGAATATTAACCATAATATCTGGTTGTGATAATAAAAATTGGAATATCTTATGACTATTTGTCATCATTAATGGAGTTACCCCATGGCGAAATTTAATATTAATATCAATATCTTTATGTTGTAATAATAGTTGTATAATTTCAAAATTATTTTGTCCTACTGCTACAATTAATGCACTACTACCATAACAAGCTTTTTTATTAATATCAATATTTTTTTGTTGTAATAACAATTGTATAATTTCAATATTTTTATTCATTACTGCTTCAATTAATACAGTTTGTGTATAAGTATTATTATTAGAATCTTTAACTTCAAATTCTTTATTAATATCAAAATCTGGATGATCCAATAATAATTTAACTAATTCAATATTATTATTTTTACAAGCATCTAATAAAATATTTGTATTATTATTTAAATAATTTATAATTTGTGTATTGATATCCATTTTTTATATTAAATATATATTCATATATTCAAATTTAAATTTAAATATATTTTTTTATAATATTATTATAAGATGTGTGTAATATGCGAAGGTGATTATGATGTTAATGAGATTTTATTAGATTGTATGGGATGTAAAGAAATAAAAGAAATACCATTTTTACCTAATTTACAAGAATTATATTGTGAGGATACAGAAATAAAAGAAATACCTTTTTTACCCAAATTAAAAATAATATATTGTGATGATACAGAAATAAAAGAAATACCAATTTTACCTAATTTAAAATTGTTGAGTCATTACGATGGGGTTTATGAAGATGAATATATTAAAATATTTTATGCTAAACAAAAAGTTAAAAAATGGATTAAAAGAATGTTATACTTAAAAAGTAAAAGATATAAAACATTATGGAAAATATCAGAATATTACACAAAGGTTAAATACCATCCAGATCATATTTTACAATATGTTGAATTTGATTGAATTTAAAATTGAATTTAATTTTTTATAATATATATATATATATACTAATAATAACTATGGCTCTTGTACTTGTAACTAAACAACTAGAATATAATAATCCAAATGAAATTAATGAGTTAATTAAATTGAACAATTCATTAATTGATTTAGTTAGATCAAATAACTATAAAGAAGTTGAATTATTATTAAAATATGGTGTAAATGTTGATTTTAAAGATAATAAACATGGGAGCACAGCATTAATGTTTGCTGCACAAAAAGGTAATATAAAAATGGTTGAATTATTATTAAGTTATGGTGCAGATATGTATATTGAAAATTATAAGTGTAATATGGTTGCATTTCGATTTGCAGTATTTAATGACCATATCGAAACTGTTGAATTATTATTAAGTTATGATACAACTTGTGATATAACTAAATATCTAGATAATGCATTACGAGTAGCTTCAATAAAAGGATGTATAAAAATGGTTGAATTATTATTAAATAAAGGTGCAAATGTCAATGCTGTCCATAAAAAAGAAAAAACGGCATTATATTTGGCAATAGAAGGACAACATACGGAAATTGTTAAAGTATTATTAAAAGCTGGGGCAAATGTTGATAGTATAAATGAACAAGGAAATACTGCATTAATTGATGCTACGTGTAATAATTTTGTAGAAATTGTTAATTTATTATTAAAATCTGGTGCAAATGTTAATGCTACTACTAAAGACGGAAATACTGCATTACATTTGGCCATAGCTAAAGGTCATACAAAAATTGTTGAAAAAATTATGGAATTTATTCCAAATATTGGTATTGTAAATAATTGTGAAAATACTGCACTACATTTAGCAGCAATTGGAAATAACACAGAATGTGTTAAATTAATATTATCAAAAAAAATGAAAAGACATAATGAATGTGATAAATGTATATATGATAATATTATAGAATTAAAAAATTTTAAAAAAAAAACAGCATTAATATATGCTATACAACAAGGAAATTCAAATATCATACATTTATTAATAAAAGCTGGTGCAAAAGTTCCAAGTTTTTGGTCTCACCCATGTATATATATTAAATCATTAATTTATCATACTTATTAAAAATAATTTATATTATATATTTTTTTATTTTTTATAAAAAATATATTAATATTTAAGAATCTAAGCCATTATACGTTAAACGTAATTCTTGATTTTCATCATATCCATATGTAATTAATTCAGTTCTTAAATTATATTTAACACCTTGTATCACTGGTTTAGCGCTATGATATATACTTTGATCAAATATAATTATAGAACCCATTTTAGGTTTTATTGTAATTTTTTTAAAATTACTCATATTTAATATTAAGTCTCCACCCTCGCAATCACTTAAGTATAACATAAACGTATATTTACTATTAATAATTTTATCATTATGTTTATAATTCATAAATTTATTATCTGTGTGTTCACCACAAAATTGGCCTTTTTCATATTTTGTAACTCTTAATTCTCCATATATATTATCAACAAATGGTATAAATTTTTTAATTCTATCATATATAAAAGTCGTAGTTAAATCATTAGAAATTACACATGCTGTATTATTTCTCATATCTTTTTTAATATATTCTTCTCCAAATTTATTAGTTTGTGTATCGGTAAATCCAATATTATTTGATTGAATTATCAATTCTTCACATTCTTTAGTTGTAAATAAATTATTACTATATATTATTAAATTAAGATTACATTCTGTACATTTTATTATTTCTCCTTTTTTATAATTTATAATACAATGGAATTTATGTAAATTAGGACACATATAAGTTGTGTTATTGTCAACTGGTTCTTTACAAATATTACAAATCATTATTTATAATAAATATATATATTTTATATAATCAATTGTTTATAATATAAAAAAATTATGTTTGCATTTTCTTTTAATAATTCTTATTTTTTTTTAATAAAAAATAAAATAATAAATATATACATATATATATTTATTATTTTAATAATGGGAAAATATATGTTAGATCAATATTCCTTTTTACATTATTCAGTAGGTGCTACTTCTTATTTTTGGAATATATCTTTTATTGTGTGGAATATAATTCATATAATATTTGAAATTATAGAAAATTCATCTTTTGGTATAAATTTTATAAATAAATATTTAACTATTTGGCCTGGTGGTAAACCTGAACCAGATACAATATATAATTCAATGGGTGATATTATTTGTGGAGCATTAGGTTGGTCAAGTAGTTATTTATTAGACTTATTAGGAAAAAAATATAAATGGTATAATCCTCATTTTAATTTATGATAAATGTTTATAATATAAAAAAATTGATTTATATAATAAGTATATATAATATAAAAAACTAAAATACAACTTGACAATTTTGAGATGATTAATAATGAATGTAATAATAAAGATAAATTTATTGAATTATTATTATTAAATGAAAATAAAGAAATATTAATTGATATGTATAAAGTAGGTAAAACAGAAATAGTTGAAGAATTATTAAGATATAATATTGATGTGAATATTCAAGATATATGTGGGAATACAGCATTAATATTGGCTTCTGAAAAAGGAGACATAGAATATGTTGAATTATTATTAAAAAATGGTGCTAATGGTAATATTAGAAATAATAATGGAGACACTGCATTAATGTTGGCTTCTAAAAATGGAAATAAAAAATGTGTTAAATTATTATTAATAAAATGGGTTCATGTTGATATTAAAAACATTAATGGAAATTCGGCATTAATATTGGCTTCTATTAGTGGAAAAGTAGAATGTGTTGAAGAATTATTAAGATATGATGCTAATTTAAATATTAAAAACAATAATGGAAATACGGCATTAATATTGGCTTCTTTATATGAATATGAAAAATGCGTTGAATTATTATTAAAAAAAGGCGCTGATATGAATATTAAAAATAAAAAAGGCAATACGGCATTAATATTTGCTTATGATAATGAAAATGAAGAAATAGTTAAATTATTAAAGAATCATAGAAAAGATGACAATATCGAAATTTTAAATAAGATAAATGAGTTAGAAGATCAAATAAAAGATATAATGGAAAAGTTAAAAGAAATAAAAACATTTATATAAATTTTATTTTTTATAGTGAAAAAAATAAAAATTATATAAATGTATTTTATTATTAACAAATTTTGCCAGAACTAAAATTATTAAAACTTGTTGACATTGATGCATCAATTTTAATATTCGGTAATTCTTTTTTTAAATCAGTTAATTCTTGTTCTGTAATCATTCCAACATTTTTTCCATTTTTAAGTTCAATAGATATATATAAATTTTTTAATGTTTTATTTTCTTTTAATTGTAGTAAATCATTATAATGAATATTATTACAACTTTGAATACATAGTTTATCTAAATTTGGTAATTTAGATACATATAATAAAATATTTTGTGTAATATTTTTACAATTATATAAATCTAATGTAGTTAAATTTATTAATTTAGAAATTGATTTTAAACCGTTATCTGTTAAATTTTCACAACTTGTAAAACGTAATACTTTTAAAGATGTAATATTAGTTATATATTCAAATCCAATATCAGTTATTTTATATACAGTAATATCCAATTTTTCAAGATTCTTTAAGTTTTGAAGATGATATATACATTCATCATTAATTGTAGTTTTTAGACCATAACTACGATTAACTAATGATTTTAAATTAGTTAATTTTGATAACATTTTAAAATCATCAATTGTTAAGTTAAATCCACTAAAAGATAAACATTCTAATGAAATTGGTAAATTTTTTATTAACATATTAGAAGTGATTTTATCATTTGAATTATAAATAATTAAATTCTTTAAATTAGTTAATTTTGATAAATATGCAATACCTTCATCACTAATGTTACCATTATTAAATTCAATATTTAATACTTCTAATGTAGAAATATTAGAAATATATTCCATACTTTTATCAGTTAAATTACTACAATTTAGATGTAATACTTTTAAATTAGGTAATTCTGAAATAAATTTAATATCATCATCTTTAATACAATAATAATAATCCATATTATCTTCATCACCATCATAAAAATCTGTTAATTTTAATTCTTCTAAATTAATTAATTCATTTAAATTTTTAATACTTTTATTTGTTAATCTAAAACAATATTCCATATGTAACTTTTTTAAATTAGTTAATTTATGTAAATTAACTAAATGTTCATCTTGTAGTTTTTTACAACCTGATAAATCCAATTCAGTTAAATTATTTAATTCACAAATATAATTAAACATAAATTCATATAATGAACTAGTGTCTTTTTGAATATTTAATGTAGTTAATTCACTCAAATATGTATCAAATCCAGAATTAGTATTTCCCATTTTCTTTATAATTAGTTGTATTTTGTTATATATACTAAATATGTATATAAAAAATCAATTTTTTTTTTAACAATAAACCCAAAAATTAATATTATTTTTATCTATTATAGGAATAATATTATCTATTATAAATATTTTTTTTACGATATCAATTAATTTATTTAACTCATCTCTTTTATTTTCATTTGTATAAAATAAAACTTCATATGGATTTTCTGATACTAATTCTATTGTAGTAATATCATATTCTTTAAGTTCTTTTTCATATAATATACTTATTGTTTCTATTCTTTCTTTTAAATTATCTTTAATTATATTCAGTAAAACTGTACTATTTTCAACATCTTGTTTTAACTGAATTAATTTATTTAAAAATATATATTTATCAGTCCCTGGATCATTAAATTCATTATTATAAATACCATATAATAATATATGTTTGCTATTATTTTTTTCATCATCGTTTATACCCATAATTGTAAATATTTGATTAAATGTTAAATCATTAGTTTTCATATAATTATATAACCATATTTTACAATCATTAAATACATTATTTTCTCTTTCTTCTTTACTCATTCGTTTAACTCTATTAAGTCTCTTTATTATAGAATTCATTTCTGTTGCTTGATTTTTTAATTTTCTATATTTATCAGTTTTTGAATATTCTTTAATTTGTTTTAAATATAATGGATATATATCCACTTTTCTTAATTGTGATATTTCTTCAATCATATAATCAATATTTTTATTTTCCCATATATTTAAATATATTAATGCTATACAAATAGACCGTGATTTACCTTCAAGACAATGTATTAATACTCCTTTTTTTATATTTACTGTAATAAAATCAATACAATGTTCTACAATATCTATAATATTTTCAGAAGGATCATCGTCGTTAATACCTAAATGTAAATAATTATGATCTACTCTTTCTGGTATATTTAAATCTTTAGCTACATTTAATATTGAACCGACTTTACTTATTATTTTATTATTAAATGCTTCTTCAAGTGAACCCACATATATATTTTTATATATTTCTGTCATTATTATAAATATAATATTATTATATGTTTAAAATTGAATTTTTATTATTTTTTTATTATAAGATGTGTATAATTTGTGATGGTATACCATATAGTGATACATATTGGATATTTGATTGTAAAATTATTAATAAAGTAAATAATATAAAAAATATAACTTCACTTAGAGTACATTGTTGTAATAATGTAACAACTATATCTAATATAAATAATTTATTTACATTATCTATATATAAAAATGAAAATTTAATAAATATAGAAAATTTACAAAATATAGATTGGTTACATATATGTGACTGTAATAATATTAAATATATAAAAAATATTAAAGATATTAAATCTTTATGGATTGAAAATTGTATAAATTTAAAAGAATTAAGACAATTACAAAATATAAAAGAATTATATATAATTAATAGTATTAATATTAACAATATTATATATTTACCTAATTTACAAATATTACAAATTAATAATAAAAATAAAATAAGAGAATATCATACAAAGTATAAAATAATACGATGGTATATTAAATATAAGTTTTTTAAAAGTAAACAATGGAAAACATTATGGAAAATAGCAGAGTATTACACAATAGTTAAATATCACCCAGATCATATTTTACAATATGTTAAATTTGATTAATTTTTTTAAAAAAAATATAAAAATATATAATATATATACAATAAACAACAATGAAAAAAATATATATTTTTCTCATTATTGTTTGGTTATGTTTTCTTGTTGCATTAATAGTTATTATCGCAAAATCATTAACTAAGGATACAGATGATGTAAATACTAATAATACTAATAATACATATAATGAAGATAATACAGGTAATGGAGATAATACAGGTAATGAAGATAATACAGGCAGTGGAGGTAATATAAATACTAATGATGATGGAATAATTGTACCTTCAGAAGATATTATAGATGATGTTAAACAAATGGTTGATGCAATTTTTGAAAAACCACCAGTTATTGATTTAGGTATAAGTCCTGAAGATGTAGATTTGGCTATTAGTGGACAAGATTTAACAATTATTCCAGAAATTCCACCTACATCTACATCTACAACTACATCTACATCTACACCTACATCTACACCTACAATTATACAACCAGTAGAATTTAGTGATTTAGATTTAACTCAAACAGATTTTAGTAGTGGTTTAGATTTAACTCAAACAGATTTTAGTAGTGGTTTAGATTTAACTCAAACAGATTTTGGTAGTTTAGATTTATCTTCATTTAATGCAGGTTCTATAGTTCTTTAACTCTACATATGCGGATCTCATATAATTAGTTTTTTTGTTAATTTATCGATACTAGTGTGATATACGAATATACTATATATATGATATGAATAAAAAAATTGATTTTTTATATTAAATTTTAATATATATAATAGTAATATAATGATTAACACTATTTTAAAAAGAAATTTTATTACAATAATTCAAAATGGTAATGTTGGAGTAAGAACTAATTTTGGTAAATTTAATATTAAAAAAGGTCTTGTTAAACCAGGTATAAGATTAAATATACCATTTTATCATAATTTAAAAATTATAAATATAAAAGAAATTATACAAGATATAAAAAGACAAAGTTTAATATCTAAAGATAATGTTACATTTAATGTTGATGGATTTGTTCAATATAAAATTATTAATCCTGAAATGGCTACATTTAATGTAACTGATATACATTCATCAGTTAATGAAATATCAAAAATTGCATTAAGAAATGAATTAAGTTGTGTTGAAATAAATGAAATTCTTGAAAATCGTAAAAAATTAAATACTCAAATGATTAATTCGTTAAAAAAAGAAGAAGATAATTGGGGAATTAAATTTATAAAAATTGAATTAAGAGATATCAGTTTTGATGAATCAATGAAAAGATCAATGAGTATAAAAGCAGAAGCTGATCGTAATGCAATGGCAAAAATAATAAATGCTGAAGCTGATGTACAAACTGCAAAAAAATATCAAGAAGCTGCTAAAATTTATAAAGAAAATCCTATATCATTAAGATTACGAGAATTTCAATTATGGAATTCTGTTTCAAAAAATAATTCTAATTCATTATTTGTTATTCCTTCTAATTTATTAGACTTTATGAATAAAAAAAAATAAATTATACTTTTATAATTATACAAATTATAATAAAAAATTACATAAATAAACTAAAAAAAATATAAATATATTATTTTTTTGTAAATTTAGGGGCACATATTAAAGGGTATACGGTATATCCATAATATATATAATATCCGTATTCATAGATAAGCTTAACCAATCTATATATTCACTATGTCGAGATTTAATTTTATCTTTCAATTCTGGTAATATTTTTATTTTATAATGAGTATTTATATCATCATTAATTCCAATATATTCTGAAAGAATATAATGTAATATATCTAATGGGATAATATCAAGAAAATAGTATTGATTGATTTTATCCATTATGGTTTAGTATAATTATACTAAAAAAAAAATCAATTTTTTATTAGATTATAAAAACTACTGTGATATACGAATGTAATATATAGGATATGATTTAAAAATTGATTTTTTATATTAAATTTTAATATATAATATAATAATAATAATAATGAATACTAATATGGGATATCTTAAAAATGAAGTTAATAAACCAATGAAGGAATTAATTGTACATAAATTTAATGATAATATAGAGATATATACATATATATCTAAGGATGACTTGGAATATAAAAAATATACTGGTGATGATGCAATAAAAGAAGGGAACTTGGAATTTATAAAATTAAATCACCATAAACTAATATTTTCAAAAAATGCATTAGATAACACAATTACTAATAATCGTTTGGACATACTTGAATTTTTATTTAATAATGGGTATTCTCAAAATTTAACTGATCATGCATATTATCGTGCTATTGATAATAAGAATATTCAAGCATTGCATTGGCTATATACATATACAAATTTACAACCACGTGATACATTATTATATAGTGCTTTATTATTTCATAAAGATATTAATTATATTAAATATATTACAATAAATTTTCCATCATTTATTACACATCTATCACTATGTTTTGCTTGTAATTATTTAATTAATAAAACAGATGAAATTCAAATTTATAACTTATTAATGATGACTGGGTTGAAGAAATTTAAAAAATTTCCAATTGTAATAAACGATAAAAAAAAATAATTTTAATTTCAATATGTTTTACAAATTCATTTTTAATATTTTTTTTAATTTAAAAATAAAACTATATATAATAAAAAAATTGATTTGTTATATTAAATATATAAACATATATAAAGGATATAACAAAATGGAAACTAATTATATTAAAGTAGTTGAAGAACAACAAAAAATAATGTTATGTGAACACTGTGATAAAGATGTTAGTATTGAAAGTGTACATTGTCATAAGTGTAATAAATGTGTAGAAGATTATAATTTACATAGTAAAACAATTTGTAATTATTTTCAAAAATTAAAAGACTCAATAATTTGTAATAGTTTACACAATTTTACATATATATATGAAAAATATAATTCACAATTAACTCAAGATGAATTACATGGATTATTAATAATTATTATTAATAATAATAGATATGAAATTTGTAAACAATTGTTATTAAATAATAAAAATATCTTAATTAATAAATTATTTTATACAACAGATAAAAAATATGAATTCACATTATTAATGTATGCATTATATAATTATAGTAAATATAAAACAAATTTTAATCTTGCGATGATAATTACAGAATTATTATATTATCCAAATATTGATATGGATATTATTAATAATAATGGTAATACTGCTCTTATTTTAGCATGTAAACTAGAAATTCGTTATGAAAAGATAGATGAATTAATTGATCATGAACCTAATCCATTATGTATTAATAAAGAAGGGAAAACTGCATATGATTATGTAAGTTGGTTTGAAAATTACCCAACTAAAACTAAATTATATAATTATATTAAATATTATAAAAATTTAGAAAAAAATACTGTTATTCTTACTACTAAACCAAAAACAATTTAAATATTAAATTGTTTATATTTTTTTAAAAATTGATTTTAAATATTTATTTTAATTATAATATACGTATGGAATTCTTTAATAAATTTATAAAAAAAATAGACGATTGTGAATATGATGATTATGATAAAGTTACCGATTATAATGAAATTGATGAATCTAAAATAATTATTAATAATTTAATGAAAGAAAATGAAAATTTGTTAAGTACAAACGAAGAGTTAAAAAATGATAATAACAGTTATAAAAATTCTAAAAAAGAATATGAGGACGTTAATTTTAAAATGAAATTAGAAATTGAACGTTTAATGAAAGAAAATAATGAATTAGAAAATAAACATAAAAAAAATATTAATAAAATTAAAGATGAATATGATATTGAAATTAAAGAATTAAAAGAAGAAAATACTAAATTGATAGATAATAAAAAGGTTTTAAAATCAATTCATAAAGAAGCAAATAAATTTGAAATAATTAAAACAAACATGAATACTATTATTAGTAAATATAAATTAATAAATTGGGAAAAAAATAGACCTGTTTGTGATACTAGAGTTAACGATATAACAAAATATTATAAAGATAATAATATAAAAATTATTCCTGGTATTATTTATGTATGGTATAATAATGAAAAATATAAAATCACAGATGGTTTACATAGGTATACGGCTGCATTACAATTAGATAAGAATATTAAAGTAATTTTACATATTAATTATTCAACTAATGAGCAAGAAATTATAGATGAATTTATTAATATTAATAAATCAATTGCTATTCCTTCTATTTACTTAGAAGATAATCAAATAAAGAAAACTATTTGTGAAAGTGTTGTAAAACAATTATGTACAAAATATCCTAACTTTAAATCACCATCAAGGAAACATTTTGTTTATAATTTTAATAGAGATTTATTAATTGAATACTTTTCTACTTTTAATTTAAATTTTAATATTACTAATTTAGATAATAAAATCTTTGATATGTTAATGGTATTAAATAAACAAGCAAAACACAATGTTATAACTGGTAAAATTGTTCATCCAAAAAAATGTAAGAATTCCGATTTCTATTTGTTTTACTTAGAAAAATATCATATTAAAACTGAGATTGAAAATAATATTAAATTGTTAAATTAAACTTGGTGTACTTTATTTTTTTTTAAATTTTACAATATGTTGAATTCAAATTTGAATATATAATTTTTTATTATATATAACTAACTATAAATACATAACAAAATGACTACTTTAAATATTTCACTACATGAATCAGATGAAAGAATTCTTTTTAAAATTAAAGAAAAAGAAGATAATACCACCTTATTTGAAATGGATTTATTAAATAGAAATTATATTGAGAATACAATGGATAGAAAAATACCAACAAATGCAATTGAAGAATTCTTCAGTGAGCATAATTTTAACAATTCATTAAATAAATTATTAAAAGAAGATAAATATTTAAAATTACATGATTGTAATGGATTTCAAGGTATTAAATTTAATAAAAATAATTTTATTATTAGAAATTATATTTGGGACACATCTACAGATGGTTCTTTTACATTAACATATAAATTAACCGATGAAGAGTTAAAACAATTTAAAGATGAATTAACTAAATTAAATACTTTATGGATGGATAATAAAAAAATATAAATGAATAGAATTTTAAATAACTTTTAAATTATATAATTTTTATTTTTTTGTTATAAAATTATATTTAGATTCACATAAATATATAATTTTTAACATATCTAACACATATTATAGTAAAAAAAATTGAATTTTAAATATATAAAAATATAATATAATAATAATAATCAAATATGAATACAAATAATCAAAACCAATTAACGGAATTATTAAATATTAAAAATAATGGAATTTTATATAACTTTTGTAGATTTGGAAATAAAGAAGGTGTTGAATTTTTATTAAATAATACTTCTATTGATATTAATGAATTTTATGATGATGGTGTAAGTGACACATATACTCCATTAATGGGTGCAGTAACATCTCGTAATATAACAATTGTAGCATTACTATTAAATAATAAAAATATTGATATAAATAAATATACTGATGATTGTGATGCATATAAAGTTAATGCATTAACTTTATGTAATAATTTAAATTGTTTAAAAATATTATTAAATCATAAAGATATATTAAATATAAATGATCAAATTTATAATGGTGAAAATATTTTATTAAAATGGGCTAGAAGTTATTTTAATAATAGAAAATTATTAGATTATGTGATATCTAATTATGAAATTAATGATAATATTAAAATTGAATTAAAAAAAATATTAAATAAAAATATATCTGATTGTACTTATAAAAATGGTGCTTATGGTAATATGTATACAACCGATATTAATGATACATTATTAATATTAAATTAAATGTATAATTATATTTTTTTTTAAAACTATCTATTTTTTGTTAAAAAAAATTGATTTTAAATATACTAATAATATAATAATAAAAATATGAATACAAGTGAACAAAACCAATTAACTGAATTATTAAATATTAAAAATAATGGAATTTTAAATTATCTTTGTAGAATTGGAAATAAAGAAGGTGTTGAATTTATATTAAATAATGCAAATATTGATATTAATAAAATAAATGATGAAATATATAGCGATCCATTTACTCCATTAATGGATGCAGTATGTAATAATAATATGGATATTGTAAAATTATTACTAAGACATAAATATATTGATGTACATAAAAAAAATGAATATAATAATACAGCAATAGATTATTTATTAGATACAATTAATAATATTAAAACTAAAATGTATAATTATAATAAACATATTATAAATATAAATAAAGGTATTGATCAATATGATAACGGGGCCGTGAAATCATATTGTGACGGTGAAATGGTTTTAAAAGATATTCCATATTATAATAATAAACTTAAAAAATGTACATATAAAATCAATGAATTAAAAGAATATTTAAAATTAATGAATTAAAACAATATTTAAAATTATATAATTTTTTTTTTTAAACTACAAATATATAAAACTATAAAACTATAAAAAAATATTTGGAAATATTAATTTCAAAATTATCAGATGAAAAAATCATTGGGAAAATATTTTCATCTCAAAATTTCAAGATTATAAATTTATAATTTTTTTATTTTTAGTTTTAATATATATGTATATCAAAATTTAAACATTACTTAAATTTTGATATCGTAATAATGACCATTTGTATAAAGAATATACAAATTCTTTAATTAATTTTAATATTTTATACTTAAAAGTATAAATTATATGTTTAATAATTAATATTTTATATTAAAGAATTGATATATTATTATTATATATAGTATTAATTTTTAAACATAAAAATATTAAAAATTGATAATGTTTAATTGTGAAAAATGTAATAAATCTTTTACTAGAAAATATAATTTAGATACCCATTTAAATAAAAAAATATCTTGTGATAATACAATTAAATGTACTATATGTAATAAAATATTTAAAACGAACCAAATATTAACGAATCATTTGAATAGAAAAAATAAATGTATTAAACAAAGTATAGAAGAAGAAAATATAGAATTAAAAGAAGAAATAAAAACATTACAGGAAGAAAATCGAAATTTAAAAAATAATACATATATAAAATATAATATAATTGGATATGTATATATAGTATCTAACTTATGTTACGAATTACAAGATATATATAAAATTGGTCAAACTTTTAATAAAGATACAAGGTTATCAGCTTATAATACAGGACTAATGCTACAAGATAAATTTAGGTATATTTATATTATTGAAACAGAGTATTTTATAGAATTAGAACAATTAATATTTAAATATTTAGAAAAATATAAAGTAAATAATGAAATGTATAAATTAAAATTATTAAAAATAAAAAATTTAATAGAAAAATTAAATATAAAATTAATTGCTGAAAAGGAAATTAAGAATTTAAATTTATAAAAATTATCTATATCAAATTATAAACAAAATTAAAATTTGATATAGTTAAAATAAATTACAATAGATATTTATGTAATTTATATGAAATATATAATATTATTAATGTTTAATTTTATATTATAATGTTTAAATTTTGATATTATATATTAAAGATTTATAATATTATTAATATACCTTTAATAATATTTAAATAAATATATAAATTTTTTTAAATATGATTAAATATGGATGTGATAAATGTGATAAAGAATTTAGTAATAATCAACAATATAAAAATCATATAAATAGAAAAATTCCATGTAATAGAATAATAGAATGTACTATTTGTAAAGAACAATTTAAAACAAAGCAATTATTAAAACGACATAAAAATAGAAAAATAAAAAAATGTTATCCACCGGATATAACATCTGAATTAAATTCTTTAAAAGAAGAAATTAAAGAATTAAAAAATAAACAAAATATAACAAATATAACAAATAATATAACAAATAATATAATAAATATTTTCACACCAGAAGGAAAACTATATCATACGCATTTTTTAAAATCAAAACCATTAGAACAATTAGAATTAAAAATAGATGATTTATCAAAATTAACATTAGAAGACTATACAGATGATTTATCTAATATTTATAATTTTACAAATTTAATAAAAAAAGTATGTTTTAATATTGATATGTCAGACAATTGGATAATATGTAAAGATGAACTATTTGAATCATTGTTACTAAAGGTAGACGATACTAATATAGTTGATTGTAAAGATAATATATTAAAATTAATATATACAATAGCCACACAAATAGTAGAATGTGAAGGGTTAGATATTGAATTATTTTTATTTTATAAATCATTTATATCAAATTATAAAAAAAATGAATATAAGGATAATAATAAATTGAAAAATTTTATAAAAGAATGTAATACAGAGTTGTTTAAACATCAAAAAGAATTGTTAGAGATAATTAAAGATAGACAGAATAAACACAAAAATAAAACAATAAAAACAATAGAAGAATTAAAAGTAAATAATTTTGGAGAGGAAGATATTAGATTTATTAAAAAGAGTGCATTAGATATGGAGTTAAATAGTATATTAGAAAAGAAATATCCGGATAGAGTATATAACAATAGTAGTATAGTAAATGAATTTAGATACTATGGTATAATGGATGTTAAGATGATTGATATGTTTATATATTTTCTAAGAATAATATATAATAACGATGAACAAATAAGTAATAAAACTATACAATATAAAGAATATAAATTTTATGTATATCGCAATGATAGATGGGATGTAATAAAAAGTAAAGACTTGGTTAATCAAATATTTACAAAGATTCATTTAATATTAAAGTTAAATAAAATTAAATTAACTGAGGGTGTATACACAGAGGATTATGTAATAGAATCATTTAAAGAAAAGTATACAATACATTATACAATTGGGGATGTAAAAAAATATAGTAAGATACTCATAGAGTATTATAAAGATAATAACGCGTTTGACGACCACGATAAGAATATAATTTAACTATGAGCTAACTACATATGCGGATTGCTCATATTGTTCTTTTTTGTTAAATTATGGACATATATGTATTATATCATTCACATTATATATAGTTATAAAATGTACGTTTAATTAATTGTACATTCTTTTTAAATTCTAAAAATTAATAATGTGTTAAATTGCACTAATACGTCAATTATTTATTTTATATCCGGGTTTTTTATCACACCATTAATATACGCTACAATGGTGCGATGATTATATTTATGACTATGAGTATATAGTTATAATAACTAATTTATATTGTTTAATTCATTAAATTATTCAATTGTATTCATTATTTTTCATTTTTATTATTAATTTAAT
>Ga0255039_10000153_pt1 | contig 23690 bp, 20 predicted proteins | sample BC1_12_1_MG_FD_181713 | JGI IMG/M metagenome (GOLD analysis project Ga0255039, IMG submission 181713) | Seawater microbial communities from Strait of Georgia, British Columbia, Canada - BC1_12_1 | ecosystem: Environmental > Aquatic > Marine > Strait | place: Canada: British Columbia | collected... | reverse complement strand
AATTGAGGAAGAGCAGACCAAGAGGGGTGCGTTCTCGGGTAACTGGCAGTGGGATACGAGCGATATCAGTCGCTTCGGCACGGATTATTTCACTCGCTCGGTGGTGGCACACAAGAACATCTACCCCAATGCACCGGATCATGCGGTTTATGGCCAGGCTTACCGCGATGCAAACGGCGACCAGTTAACCGGATCCCGTGGTGCCAGTGTCCGCTTTGCAGCGGGCGAGTTACCACCGGCCGATATGTTTTGGTCGTTAACGCTTTATGATGCGAGTACCACGGCTATGCACCCGAATGACACGGGGCGTTACGCACTTGGGAATCTAACAAAAAGTCTGGTTTATGGTGACGATGGCTCATTGACGCTATATATCCAGCATGACGAACCTGCGGATACCGAGCAGCGTGCGAACTGGTTGCCTGCGCCGGAGGGTGATATTTACCTGGTGTTGCGGCTTTATGGCGCCAAGCCCGAGGTTATGAGTGGTGACTGGACACCGCCACCCGTTGAGGCAATGCCTTAAAGCAATGACCGATGACCTATTCAATTTGGACAGGCATCCTCGTGGTGGCTTTTTGCATGGGTACACTGCGTGCATGCCCCTTAACCAGCACAAGCAATCGGACAAAGTGATCGCTACGCTTGCATTTTCTAAGTAGAGCTGAAGGTCGAGTGTCTGAGTTGGGTTGTCAGCTCAACCGAAGATTCCCCAGCGTCCGCTCTGTACGATTATTACCATTTACAGCTCCCATTGTGAACATCAGTTTAAACTTGAACTGGCACCTTATTGATAGGGAGGCAAATTAGACGGCAACAGAAAATAATTGGTGGGATAAATGGCGGGAAAGAATTATTTATAAAAAACAAAGCCTTAACTATCAATCAGTTAAGGCTTATATCTGGCGGAGAGAGAGGGATTCGAACCCTCGATACGCTATTAACGTATACTCCCTTAGCAGGGGAGCGCTTTCGACCACTCAGCCATCTCTCCGGATCGAGCGCATAAACTACAATGCAATAGCCCAATAAACAAGGCTATTGCATGAGAATTATTTATAAAATAGCGAAGAAACTCGCTTTGATGGAGCCGAAAACTACCCTTCGGCTGAATTTCCCAGTTGCTCCTGTCCTTCTTCCGCTTTGATACGATCGTATATTTCCTCACGATGTACCGCCACTTCCCTGGGTGCGTTGACCCCGATCCGGACCTGGTTTCCCTTAACGCCGAGAACGGTGACTGTCACTTCGTCTCCGATCATTAAGGTCTCTCCGACACGCCGCGTTAATATCAGCATTCCTATATCTCCCAATAAATATCACAGTAATCTCTAACCCTGCTTTCCTGGCAGGAAACACATTTTATTGTTTTTATACAGCCATTTTCTCTGGGCCAATCGAAATATACTCCAACTCACTTAAGTTAAGCCAGTTGAAAAATTTTATGGCTGTTTCTTCAAATCGAAGCCTTCGTGCAATGCGCGCACGCCGAGTTCGAGGTATTTTTCATCCACTACGACCGAGATTTTGATTTCAGAGGTCGCAATCATCAGAATATTAATGCCTTCGTTAGCTAAAATTTCGAACATCCGGCTCGCAATGCCCGCATGCGAGCGCATGCCGACGCCAACAATAGAAATCTTGACGATCCTGTTATTGCCGGACACTTCGCGGGCTTTCAATTGCTCTGCCGACTGTTCGAGCGAGGCCAATGCGGTATCAAAGTCATTGCGATGCACCGTAAAGGTAAAGTCGGTAGTGCCATCGGCACTGACATTTTGCAGAATCATGTCGACTTCGATATTGGCATCAGAAATCGGGCCCAGTATCCGGTAAGCAACACCTGGCGTATCTGATACACCGTTTATAGTTAACTGGGCTTCGTCGCGATTAAACGCAATGCCCGATATCAGGGCTTGTTCCATAGTTTTATCCGTACCATATTCTGAGGTTATCAAGGTGCCGTCACCTGCTTCGAATGAAGACAGAACGCGCAGCGGCACTTTATATTTTTGTGCAAATTCGACCGCGCGAATCTGCAACACTTTAGAGCCGAGGCTTGCCATTTCCAGCATTTCTTCGAAGGTAATGGTATGCAGGCGGCGAGCTTCCGGCACGACTCGTGGATCGGTAGTGTATACGCCATCGACGTCGGTAAATATCTGGCACTCATCGGCTTTTAGCGCTGCCGCCAGCGCCACCCCGGTGGTATCCGAGCCGCCGCGTCCGAGTGTGGTTATATTGTTGAACTCATCGACACCCTGAAATCCGGCAACAACGACAATGCGCCCTTTCTCGAGGTCATCGGCAATCTTTTCATGGCCGATAGACTTGATGCGCGCCTTGTTGTGCGCACTATCGGTAGTAATCATGGCCTGGGCGCCGGTGTAGGAACGGGCAGGATAGCCACGCTTTTCCAGCGCCATCGCCAACAATGCAATGGTAACCTGCTCGCCGGTTGTCAGCAGCACATCGAGCTCGCGACCGCGGACCTGCTCATCGATTTGTTTTGCGAGCCCGGCCAGGCGGTTGGTTTCACCACTCATGGCTGACACCACGACAACCATGTCGTTACCGTCATCCTTGTATGATATAACCTTGTCGGCAACAGCTTCGATGCGCTCGACTGTGCCGACCGAGGTTCCACCGAATTTTTGTACCAGTAGCGCCATTATCTTTCGACTTGAAAAAACGACCGCGGATTATAGGAAATATAGGGTGGTTTGTATAACCATATTCGTAATCATGCGCTTTCATGCATAGAATTCAACTATCAATGTTACCGGGATTTAAGCGCCGATGATCTCTTTGTTCCAGTTCGATGTGCCGATCATAGTTGCGATAATAGCGGTGATGTTGTTCGCGGGACTGATCCACGGCACCCTGGGCCTTGGTTTCCCGATGGTGGCAACGCCGATGCTGGCGACGATGATGGACGTGCGTAGTGCTATCCTGATTACCTTGTTGCCGACTGTCGCGATCAATATCGCCAGTATCGCGAACAGCAAGTCATCGCTGGCCAGTACAAAGCCGTTTCTGCCACTCGTGTTGTTCGCACTATTGGGGTCGATACTTGGCGCCAGTATCCTGGCAATCACTGACCCCGCCCCATTTCGCATCGTGCTGGCGGGATTGATCCTGTTGTACCTGTGGAATCGTATCCGTATCCCGAAGCAGTGGCTGCTGGACAATGCAATGCTTGCGATGGCTGTTTTCGGAATAATCGCCGGTATTTCCGCCGGCACCACCAATGTGATGGTGGCAATTTTAATCATCTATTTTATCTCCCTGGAAACACCGCGGTCGACGCTGGTACCGGCATTGAACTCGTGTTTCCTGGTGGGCAAGATATCCCAGATAATCGTACTTGCAATTGCGGGCCTGGTGAGTATCAGCCTGTTACTTGAAACCGCGCCGCTGGCAGTTGCCGCGGTTATCGCGCTGTTGCTCGGACAGCGTCTACAACCACGGATTCAGATCAGCACTTACCAGGCCATCCTGCGCAAGTTGCTATTGCTGCTGGCCATCATTCTGATTTACCAGTTTTTAAGCGAGGCCGGATTGATTCCCTACGCTTAGCCGCTAGAGTTGATTTTCTACCCAGGGAATTACTGATTCGAGCGCAGCCGCCAGGTTTTCGGGCTGATCGCCTCCCGCCTGGGCCATATCGGGCCGACCACCGCCACGACCGCCGCACTGGGTCGCCACCATATTGGCCAGGTCACCCGCGCGAATGCGTTCGGATTCAGCCCGGGTAACCCCGGCAATTATCGACACCTTGCCCGCTTCGCTACTGGCAAGCACTACGATCGCGGCACCGAGTTTATTCTTAAGCTGATCTACCGTTTCACGCAGCGTTTTGACGTTGGCACCATCGAGATTCGCGGTGAGTATCTTGATACCTTTGACTTCCTGTGCCTGGGAAGCAAGATCACCACCGGTTTGCGAAGCAAGCCTGGACTTCAGGGCTTCGACCTGTTTTTCCAGTGAACGGTTGTTCGCCTGTAACTGCTCGATTCGCGGTAACAGGTTATCTCGACTCGCCTTCAGGCTGTACGCGGCGGTGTCGAGCTTATGCTCGCTTTCGATAAAGCGTTTAATCGCAGCCTCACCCGTCACCGCCTCGATACGGCGCACGCCAGAGGCGATACCGCTCTCGAAAACAATCTTGAACAGACCGATATCCCCGGCACGAGGCACGTGGGTACCGCCGCATAGCTCGATCGAGTCGGAACCGATTTTGAGCACGCGCACGACATCCCCGTATTTTTCACCAAACAATGCCAAGGCGCCGGATTTTTTCGCGGCTTCCATGTCCATTACCTCGGCTCGGGTTTTTAGATTGCCGCGTATCTGGTTGTTCACCAGGGTTTCAACTTCAGCGATTTGATCAAGCTCGACAGGCTGGTAATGCGAAAAATCGAAGCGCAACTTATCGGCATCGACGAGTGAGCCTTTTTGCTGTACATGCTCACCGAGCACCTGCCGCAAGGCCGCGTGCATCAAGTGAGTCGCCGAATGATTGAGCATTACCGCACATCGAAAGCTTTCATCGATCTCGGCGTCGACCTTATCGTCGAGGCTAAGCTCGCCACTCATCAGCGAACCCAGGTGAAGATAAACGTCATTCTGCTTTTGTGTATCGGTCACTCTAAATTCTGTTTCATCTTCGATTTTAATAACACCGATATCGCCAACCTGGCCGCCCGACTCTGCATAAAATGGCGTTCGATCGAGAATGATTATTGCCTGGTCACCATTTTCAAGCTGATCGATGGCAGTATCATTTTGCAGAATTGCCAGTACCCTGGCATCTGCAGATGGCTTTTCGTATCCGAGGAATTCGCTGGCTGGATATACATCAAGTTTGAACTCATCGCTCACCGCGTTGAACTGACTGGAAGCGCGGGCGCGCGAACGCTGCTCTTCCATTTCAACCTCGAATCCCTCCTGATCCAGCCTGAGATTTCTTTCGCGCGCAACGTCGGCGGTCAGATCAACCGGAAAACCAAAAGTATCGTAAAGCTTGAATACTGTCTTGCCATCGATGGTGTCGCCCTTCATCTTGTCAATTGCAGTCTCGAGAATTCGCATACCCTGCTCGAGGGTTTCCGCAAAACGTTGCTCTTCTTTTTTGAGCACACGTTCGACATGCTCGCGATGCTTACGCAACTCAGGGTATGCGTCGCCCATTTCGTCATCGAGCGTAGCAACGAGCTTATGGAAAAATGCTGTCTTGCAACCGAGTTGATGACCATGTCGCGCAGCACGCCGAATGATTCGGCGCAGCACATAACCGCGTCCTTCGTTGGATGGCAGCACACCATCGACAACCAGAAATGCGCAAGAGCGAATGTGGTCCGCGATTACGCGCAGCGATTTATTGGTAAGATCAGTTGTCCCGGTAACCCTGGCCGCGACAGCGACCAGTGCCTGGAACAAGTCGATATCGTAATTGTTATGCACATGTTGCGATATGGCCGCAAGGCGTTCGAGACCCATGCCGGTGTCCACCGAAGGTTTGGGCAGGGGTATCATGTTACCGGTCTCATCACGGTTGTATTGCATGAATACCAGGTTCCAGATTTCGATATAGCGATCGCCATCTTCTTCCGGAGTACCCGGCGGGCCGCCTTCTATTTCAGGACCATGGTCATAGAAAATTTCGCTGCAAGGGCCACAGGGGCCGGTATCGCCCATCGACCAGAAATTATCCGCGGTATCGATGCGCGTGAACTGCCCAGGGTCGACCTTGATATCCTTGAGCCAGATATCGGCAGCCTCATCGTCATCCGCGTAAACCGTGACCCAGAGCTTTTCCGCCGGCAAGCGGATTACATTTGTCAGGAAATCCCAGGCATAGTGGATAGCATCTTTTTTGAAGTACTCGCCAAAACTGAAGTTACCGAGCATCTCGAAAAAAGTATGGTGCCGAGCGGTATAGCCGACATTCTCAAGGTCGTTGTGCTTGCCGCCGGCGCGCACGCAGCGTTGCGACGTGGTCGCCCGCGTGTAACTGCGTTTCTCATTGCCCAGAAACACATCCTTAAATTGAACCATTCCCGCATTGGTAAACAACAAGGTTGGATCGTTGGCCGGCACCAACGAGCTCGAGGCCACGATGGTGTGCCCATGCGCTTCGAAATACCTGAGGAACTGCTCCCTTAATTCAGCACTAGTCGCCATTTTATATAATCGCATTTCACCTTAACTAATGACGCCCGGCATCATCCGGGCGTACCAGTAGCGTGCCGATAAATCCAGGTCAACACGCCATTAACGAAATAATCGCATGACTGACTCGGGAGAAAAACCCTTATTTTGCAAAAAACGCGCCTGTTTCATGCGCTCGGCATAATCCACAGGAATTGCTTCCCCGTATTTACGCACGCGTTGCTGCACCATTAATTGATCCCAACGATCAGATAGTGGCTCGAGAAATTCATCCGCCAACAGATCTGTAATTCCTTTTTGCCGCAACTCGTAACGAATCTTGAGCGGACCGACACCGGCATTAAAACGATGATTAACGTAAGCTTCGGTAAAACGTTCATCGGATTGCAAGCGATCACTTATTAGCTCCTGCAGGACTTCATCAATAGCAGCGGCTTCATACTCACGGGATTTCAGTTTCTGCCGTAATTCCTGTTCCGAATGCTCTCGCCGCGCCAGCAAATCCATCGCCTTCTTCCGAATATTCGCTTGCAAAGATTTTTCAGCCATAATCACTCTAAAGTCAAATTGGATTTTTTTGTGGTAGGTAGGAAAGGTCGTGCGCAGGAGCGGAGCGTATATGCCAGAAGCGAAGCGTATATGTAATCACGTGACGCTCCGAGCACTGCCCTGACGACGCTACTGTGAAAAAAGACATTTGACCTCGTAAAAAAAAGCCCTCGGAGGGGATAATCTCCGAGGGCACTTGCCAGCTTGCAACATCAGGTGGAGGGGTATAGAGGTAGGTTAGGAAACTTCCACCGTTGCGGGTTCGACTTCTGGGTTAAAGTCGGTTGCTTCGCTGTCAATCGGATCGGCGTCGTCACTCGTCTTGGGTAATAACACCGCGCGTAAACGTTGGTCTATATCGGCAGCCATTTCCGGGTGCTCCTTCAGGAAAAGGCGTACATTGTCCTTGCCCTGGCCGATACGTTCCTCGTTGTAGCTGTACCAGGCCCCGGCTTTTTCGACCAGACCATGCTTGACTCCAAGGTCGATCAGTTCACCTTCACGGGATGAACCTTCACCATAGAGAATCTCGAATTCACACTGCTTGAAGGGCGGCGCCACCTTGTTCTTGACAACCTTAACGCGGGTTTCATTGCCAATCACTTCATCGCCCCGCTTGATTGCCCCAATGCGTCGAATGTCGAGGCGCACGGAGGCATAGAACTTTAGCGCGTTGCCACCGGTGGTCGTTTCAGGGTTACCAAACATGACACCGATCTTCATGCGAATCTGGTTGATAAAAATCACCATGGTATTTGAGCGTTTGATGTTACCGGTGAGCTTACGTAGCGCCTGCGACATCAGGCGGGCCTGCAGCCCCATATGCGAATCACCCATATCGCCCTCGATTTCCGCCTTCGGCGTCAATGCGGCAACCGAATCGACGACGACAACATCGACCGCGCCGGAGCGCACCAGCATGTCGGTTATTTCGAGTGCCTGTTCACCAGTATCGGGTTGTGATACCAGCAACTCATCAATATCGACACCAAGCTTGCCCGCATAACCCGGATCGAGCGCATGTTCCGCATCGACAAATGCGGCTGAACCACCGGCTTTCTGCGCCTCGGCGACCACCTGCAGCGCCAGCGTTGTTTTACCGGAAGATTCCGGGCCATAGACCTCGACGACACGACCGCGCGGTAATCCACCGATACCCAGTGCGATATCCAGTGACAGCGATCCGGTTGATACCACACCCATAGTCATATCCACCCCGGAATCGCCAAGCCGCATGACCGAGCCCTTGCCAAACTGTTTTTCAATTTGCCCCAGCGCCGCGGCGAGCGCTTTTTGTTTATTGTCGTCCATTTGCTACCTACCTCTACATTTGAGTTGCCGAATTATCACACAGCCGAACGAGAACATAAAGAGAACTTTTAAATTTATTCTGAATTCGCATCCAGCTTGAGTGCAAGCCTGGCGAGCATTATGCGGAAGGTTATAGCTCATAGCGTGAGCCACTAAAAAATATTATTTATCAAGGCCAGATGTTGAACCCATATCAATGTATCGATAGGCTGTAAACAAAATGAATTCCAGATCCCCTGCTCAAAAATACCGCCCGGATATTTCCAACCGAAGCATCATATTAATGGCGGCGGCCATAATCATCGCGGCCGCCATCATATTGTTATGGCAGGACTTACCGACACCCGGCTCGACCTCAGGTCAACTCTCCGCAGCACTGGGTACCGCGTTACTGTTGGCGCCACTATGTTTTTCGATGATGAAAAGATCGGGCTTGAGCGCAAGCCCCCCCGGCTGGTTTGTCGCCCATGTAATTTCAAGTTTGCTCGGAGGCGGCCTGATTTTCATCCACGTTGCCTCGGGGAACTGGTTTACCCCGCCGGGACTGGTCTTGTTGTTGCTGGTCTTCCTGATCTTGCAGGGCAGCTTGTTGCGCGCCGTTTTTTCGCGCGATTTCAGCCTGCTGTTTGCGCGTAGCAGCGCCGCCCAGGGGTTCACCTCCCCGGCATCCCTGGATAAATCCGTACTCCAGCGCATCATCGATGAGAAAACCCGGCTGTTGTTCGCTTTCGCCCCGAATGAGAACGAAGCGTTGTTTTCACCCAATTTGAAACATTGGCTACGAGCACCGCTCGCGAGCTTCAAATACCAACGTCTTGCCGCCCGCGAAGCCGCCCTGGTAGGTGCCCGCAGCAGTGCCGGCGTCAAGCTTTCCTGGTCGCGCCGCATCCACATGGTTGCCGGACTGTTATTCTACCTGGGGTTGCTCTCTCACATTGTCGTGATGCTGTTTTTCGCCGGTTACGCCGCCGAGGGCGAAGCCATCGACTGGTGGTATATAACGGACTGGGGACGTTAAACACAAGCCATGACCGATCAATCGACCCGTCTGGCATTATCTATCGATCTCGAGCGTTGCACCGGTTGCAAGAGTTGCGAGGCCGCCTGCAAGCAAACCAATGCACTCGGTCCCCACAGCTACCGTAACCGGGTTATGTGGTTTGACGAACAACAGCAGCCCGCAGACCAGGGTACCCTGCCAAGACTGGATTTTCTCACCGTCACCTGCCAGCAGTGTGAACGCCCGGCCTGCCTGCGCGCCTGCCCGGTTTATCCAAAAGCAATTTCAAAAGACCCTGACACCGGGGTGGTTGCCATCAACGAGAATCGCTGTACCGGATGCGGCGAATGCGCACTGTCCTGCCCTTACGGCGCCATCGGTTACAACGCCGACAAACACCACGCGGTCAAATGCGATTTATGCGCCGATCGCCGCGCCCGGGATCTGACCCCCGCCTGTGCCTTTGTCTGCCCGACACGGGCAATACGTTTTGGCAAACGTGAAACCCTGCTCGAAAACGCCAGCAACGAGCAACGCGAAATCCTCGAAACCGATCATTTCCTGCAAGACCCGGCCACCATTTACCTCAGGCGGTTACGCGATAACGGCCAGCCTGCAACCAATACATCACAGGAAACCACACCCGCGCTGATGCTTGATCACCAGGTTAGGGGAAAACTGACCGCAAAAGTGGCACGCGGCTCATATAAGAAAGCTGAGAAAATCGAGCAGAGCAAGCAGCCTGAACGCATCGTCCCGGGCGGCTGCAATATTTGCTTTAACGGTTGCCCGATCAAATACCATTTGCGCGGCAACAAGGTAGTCAACATTTACGGCAACGACGAGGATCCGGTGTTCCAGGGGCGGGTCTGTCCCAAATCGCAAATGACTTTACAGATGTATAACAATCCACACCGCCTGCTGCGGCCGTTAAAACGCATCGGCAAGCGTGGCAGCGATAAATTCATCACCATCAGCTGGGACCAGGCACTCACAGAAATTGCCGCAAAACTAACCCGGGTACGTGATCAACACGGCAGCGAGGCTCTGGCCATCCAGTCGGGCTCACGCACCGGGGTACTCAACGTCATTGGCATAATCCCACTGTTTTCGGGTCTGTGGGGCACTGACAACGTGGCGACCACCGAACCCTATTGCAGCCTGGGCAGAAGCATGGCGCTGAACCTGACCCAGGGCAGCGGAGTAATGCCCAACACCTATACCGAGGACGATATCGGTCAGGCCGAAGCCTACGTCTACATCGGCGACAACCAGGCGGAAACCAGGCCGGTCAATTTCGGCATGGTGAATGACTGGCGTATCAAAAACCAGGCGACCATGATCGTGGTCGATCCACGTCTGACCGCCACCGCCAGCAAGGCGGATAAATGGCTGCCGATTCGGTCGGGTACCGATATGGCTTTGGGCCTCGGTATCATTCATTACCTGTTCGAGCAGAATTTGTTTGACCAGCAATTTTGCGAGCAATGGATTGCCGGCTGGCAACACTGGAGGGACTTTGTATCGCAAAAGCAATACGACCTCGACTGGGCGGCGTCGATGACCGATTTGCAAACCAGTCAAATCGAGCATCTTGCACAAACCATTGCCGGGGCCGATGGCTGCATGATTTTTCTGAGCCGCGGCATCAACCAGCACACCAACTCGGCGCAGACCAACCGGGTATACATGTTTATCGCGGCGATGACTGGCAACTGGGGACGTCGTAGCGGCGGCTATTTGAATGTTTCCTCTGAAGTGAGCTGGGTGTCACCGAGTATTCCCGAGCAGCGCAAACCTGAAACACGGGCGGCGATCAGTAAAAATCCTTCCGCCTGGATAGAAGCGATGAAAAGTGGAAGCCCCTACCCGATCAAGGCGCTGATAACCAGCAACAACCCGTTGATGCATTGGCCAGATCAGGCCAGGGTTCGCGAAGCGGTCGAGTCGCTCGACCTGGTAGTACACCTGGAGTTATTCAAGAATGCCACCTCACGCTACGCGGACTATGTTCTGCCGATGGCGAGCGGCATCGAAAAAGGCGGCACCACACGTTTTGCCGAAGATCGCCGAATCGTGTGGAACGATAAACTTATCGATCCACCCGGAGAAGCGAAATCCGACCACTGGTTCTGGATCGAGCTGGGTAAAAAATTTGGTTTCGATGATCTATTGAAAGAGGACTACAAGCAACCGCGCAAGCTCTGGGATGAATTACTGGTCGCATCCACGCCTGACCTTCGACATGCGACCACCGAACGACTAACCAGTTTACCCAATCGAACCGTTCGTGTGCCCTGGTTCGACGACGAAGACGGAGAAATCGACCCGGTATACGTCACCGAGGCGCAGGCCCAAAAAACGGAACTGCGCTACCCGACAGCCAGTGGGAAACTTGAATTCTGGACCGAGGAACTGGAAGCAAAATTCAAGTCGATGGGGTTGTCAGCATTGCCCGAGTTTTACAGTGAAGCCGAACAATTGATCGATATGCCGCATATCGACTATGACGAAGCTCTACAGGTATCGCCTTTCTTTGACAATGACACTCTGGTACGTAGTGGGAAGATCGTCGATGAGAAGATAGCCAAACCCTCCGAATTCGATACCGAACTGGTTACCGGCAGGCCTCCCGCACCCCATTTCCACTCCTGGACCCACTACTTCTGGCAAGCCCAGGAAATGTGGCCCGAGCTGTACTGCCAGATCCACCCTGACAAGGCGGATTTACTCAGCATCAAGGACGGTGATCGCGTCATCGTCAAGACCGGGAACGGGGAAATCAAGGCGCGCGCATGGATTCACCGAGGCATACGCCCGAGCAGTGTTTTTATCCCCATCGGCTGGGATGAACAACAACCTTATCATCCGGCTTCCAGCGTCAATCACCTAACCGACAGCAGGCTCGATCCGGTTTCACAACAGGCAAATTTGAAGAGCCACCTGTGCCGGGTGAGCAAAGCCTAGACAGTGTCGCCTGTTCGTTAAAAGCAGGAGTTTTCAGGTTCATGTGCCCACCATATAGCAATTGCCTCGGCAAAATTGACCATTTATACTGCTATGCCCCACATCGAAAGTATCGAAACGGCTGAATTTAAAGCTAATACGTGCAGCGCACAGGTTCAAACATGACTGACTCAATACGCATAAAAAACCTCATCGATGGCGAATGGCTGGCCGATGATAATGAAGCAACGGTCGCACTTTACAACCCGTCTACCGGCGCACAAATCGGCGAGGTACCCATGTCATCCGCAGCTACGGTAGAGGCCGCGGTAAAGTCTTCACATGCCGCTTACTTAAAATGGCGCGAAGTGCCGATAGGAAAACGTGTCGGTTATATTTTCGCGATCCACACGGCCATGCAGGACAAACTGGAAAAACTTGCTGCATCCATAGCAATCGACCAGGCCAAGCACATCAGCGAAGCACGTGGCGAGGTTCAGCGAGTCATTGAAATCATGGAGATGGCCTGTAACGCCCCATCCTTGCTACAGGGTGAAACCCTGGCTCACATCGCACCCGGTATCAATGGCCGCGTCACCCGGCAGCCGCTGGGCGTATTCTGTGGCGTGGCGCCGTTTAATTTTCCGGCGCTGGTATTTGGCTGGTTTATTCCATTTGCTATCGCCGCCGGCAACAGTTTTGTTTATAAGCCCTCGATGGAATCGCCATTGTTCATGCAGACGATGGGCCAATTGATGCTCGATGCAGGTCTGCCGAAAGGCGTCGTCAACATTGTTCACGGTGAACGTGAAGTAGCCGAAACCTGGTACCAGATGCGTGAAGTGGTAGGCGTGTGCCTGGTTGGCTCCAGTCCGACGGCGAAAAGCATTGCCGAAGCCTGCGGCAGGGTCGCCAAGAAAACCATGTTACTGGGGGGCGCCAAGAATTACCTGGTGGCGCTGGAAGACGCACAGATCGATTTATTGATTACCAACATCATTCAGTCGGGTTACGGTTCAGCGGGCCAGCGCTGCCTCGCCAGTTCCATTATCGCCGTCGTACCAGAGCTGTATGACCAGGTGATAGAACGCGTCATCGAGGCGGCGCAGAAAATCAGCGTCGGCGATGCGATGGATCCAGACGTGTTCATGGGCCCGGTTATCTCAGCCCAGGCCCGGCAACGCATCGAAGGTTACATCGAATCTGGCATTAAAGGCGGCGCCAGGCTGGTGCTGGATGGACGCAACCCCGAAGTGCCCGAAGCCAACAAAGACGGTTACTTCATCGGCCCGACCATTTTTGCCGATGTGACTCCCTGCATGGAAATTGCCCAGGCCGAAATTTTTGGACCGGTGTTATCGATCATGAAAATCAATGATCTCGATGACGCCATAGATCTGATTCAAAAACAACCCACGGGCAACGGCGCCTGCCTGTTCACGCAGAATATGTATTACGCCGAAAAATTCATCGCAGATGCCGATGTCGGTATGGTCGGTATCAACGTGGGGGTGTGTGCACCACATCCTTATATGCCTTTCGGTGGAATCAAGGAATCCCTGGTCGGTAACAACAAGGTACAGGGCAAAGAGGGTTATGATTTCTTTACCCAGAACAAGGTTTCAACCATCCGGGTTGCCGCACCAGCCGCTCAATTAGCTGCCGATGCGGGCGTGGAAAAACCTGCAGAAATAGCGACCGGTAAAGGTGGTGTGCGGAGTTGTATCGCGTCTTAAGCGGGATCAGCCATGACCCGATTTCACGGCAGGCAAATCTGAAAACCGGGCTTAGCCGGAAGCCAAGCAGCGTCCGCTGACCTCATGGATTCAACGCATATCGACACATCAGCGCAACTCCTGTTGACCCTTGGGGGCATCCTGCTGGCGGGCCTGGTATTGTCAGCCGTCGCACAACGCAGTCTGCTACCTCGCGCAACCCTGCTACTGGTTCTCGGCGCACTGATCGGCAAAGATTCGCTCGATCTGATTCCTCAATTTTTTATCAATCAGTTCGACCTGATCGCCGAAATCACGCTGTTGATGGTTGGTTTTCTGTTAGGCGGCAAACTGACCAGGTCCTCGTTAAAAGGCCACACTGGCATATCCTTCTCGATTTCGATCTGTGCCGCATTGTTGCCCGCGCTGACGGTTTGTCTCGGCATGATAGCGATGGGGGTCGCCACTGAAATCGCGGTACTACTCGGATGCTTTGCGGCGGCCACGGCGCCAGCGGCAATTCTCGACGTGGTGCAGGAGTCGCAGATCAAAAACAGATTTAGCGAATTACTACTGTTGATCGTGGTACTCGACGACGTGTGGGCGCTGCTGCTGTTTGCTATCGGCATGGCCATCGTGACATCGCTAAATGGTGTCGCCGGCGAGGCTGGATTTGCTGGACTCGTAGTCTGGGAACTCGGTGGCGCCATGTTGCTCGGCGTTGCCATCGGTTTACCCGCTGCCTACCTGACTGGTCGCATCAAACCGGGCAAGCCGATGCTCAGCGAGGCACTGGGCATTGTCTTTCTATGTGGTGGTGTTGCCCTCTGGCTTGATGTTTCTTTCTTGATAGCAACAATCGTAATGGGTGGCGTAATCACTAACCTGGCCCGCCATCACGACTACCCGTTTCATGCGATCGAAGGCATCGAGTCGCTATTCATGATCGTATTTTTTGTACTCGCGGGCGCATCGCTGGAGCTTGGCGCCCTTTCCGCAATTGGCGTCATCGGTGGTGTATACATCCTGTGTCGGGCGCTCGGCAAATACCTTGGCGCCTGGATAGGAGGTTATTTGAGTCAGTCCGGACAGGATAACCAGCTGTGGATGGGGGTTGCGCTTTTGCCCCAGGCAGGAGTCGCAATCGGCATGGCGCTGGTGGCTTCGAATCGATTTCCGGAGTATCGCCAGATCATGCTGCCGATCGTTATCGCCTCGACCGTGGTATTTGAAATCATTGGGCCGATATTCACACGCCTGGCAATCCAGCGCTCAAACCGGGACTAGGATCCGGATTCGACCTGCGAGGACTCAACCAGGTCAAGCAGTAATTCGATCGCAGTCTGCATCGTTGCCACGCGCACGGCCTGTCGGTCGCCATCGAACTGATAACGTTTGGCGATCATTTTTTCGGCCGAGGCTAACGCAATCCAGACCGTACCCACCGGTTTATCATCACTACCGCCCCCGGGGCCGGCAACCCCGGTAACCGAGACCGAAAAATCCGCTCGGCTATGGCGCAAAGCACCGCTTGCCATCGCGGTTGCAACCGCTTCGCTGACCGCGCCATAGTCTTCGATAAGCGACGCCGGCACTGCCAGCATTTCGCTTTTCGCTTCGTTGCTGTAGGTCACGAAACCTCGCTCGAACCAGTCCGAACTGCCTGCGATGTCGGTAAAGGTTTTGGCGATCAGTCCCCCGGTACAGGATTCCGCAGTGCAAACTTTTTGCCGATGCTTTAGCAAACGGTCTGCCAACTCCTGAACCAGGGCTACGCTGTCATTGTTCATGCCGGCATTATAACGTAACCGGAAATGCTTGACCTGCGTCAACTGAACTTTTGCTACGCGTGGTGAATCGTTTACGCGGTGATATACTGGCTGCAAACAAAATCACCCGAATGCCGACATGACTGAAACCAACGAAACAGCAGCGGTCGATGTGTTGACCGATGGCGACGATACTGAATTCGAAAACCCGTCACTGGAAGATGGCAGCATCGCCCAGCACGAAATCGATCGCATGGACGTAATCCGCAGATTTGAAAACGGGATGTACCCCTACCAGGACAGAATTAAAAAATCGGATTACGAAAGAGACAAGGCTTCGCTGCAGGTCGAGTTGCTCAAGGTTCAAAAGTGGGTTAAGAAATCCGGCAAAAAAGTCGTGGTTCTGTTTGAAGGCAGGGATGCGGCCGGCAAGGGTGGCGCGATAAAGCGTTTCATGGAACACCTGAATCCTCGCGGTGCACGGGTTGTGGCATTGGAAAAACCCACGGCTGCCGAGCAGACTCAATGGTATTTCCAGCGTTATATCAACCACCTGCCCTCGGCCGGTGAAATCGTCCTGCTCGACCGCTCCTGGTACAACCGTGCGGGTGTGGAACGCGTCATGGGGTTTTGCGACCCGACGGCTTATCTTGAATTCATGCGCCAATGCCCGGAAATCGAACGCATGCTGGTGCGTTCCGGCATCCTGTTGTTCAAGTACTGGTTCTCGGTAACCAGGGACGAGCAGCACAGCCGCTTCGAATCCCGCAAAAGCGATCCACTCAAGCAGTGGAAGTTATCGCCAATCGACCAGGCGTCGATCGACAAGTGGGACGACTATACCGAGGCCAAGGAGGCGATGTTCTTTTACACCGATACCGCCGATGCACCGTGGACGATAATCAAATCCGACGACAAGAAACGTGCGCGCCTGAATTGCATGCGGCATTTCCTGTCGTCGTTAAATTATGATGACAAGGATTTCGAAACCCTGGGCGAACCCGATCCATTCATCGTCACTTCAAGTGACCATGCGGTGGCCAATAGCGATCATATCCTCGGCGCCAGCCTGCACCCGCAACAGCGACGTTCGAAAAAGAAATCCTAGTTTATCGCAGGGCATTGGCCTTATATAATTGACCAGTTTTCAAGCTGCGCGATGTAAACTGTTCCTCTATGGGTCAAATAGAAACAAGCCTCAAACCGCACACCCCAATGATGCAAAGGTGCGTGACTACTGTTTTATAAGGCGTTTTTTCATATTTTTTATAAAGCCTATACTTTTACCTACATTAAATTCACCGTTAAAAGCAATTTTATGACCTTCTTCTCGGTAATATTTCCACCAGAAAGTCCAACCGGCAATTGGTATCCCAAGCGCGATTATTAACCCAAGCGGGCTTAAAAAGAACCATTTGTTAAACACCAGCAGGCACAACAGGGGCCAGGCGATAGAGATGCCTATCCAAATTCCCAATGTCTTTATTTCGGCCATGACATCCTCCGATTATTTATCTCGCGCTTAATGATAGTAGATAGGCGCCCTGGTTATCAGATACGAGGGTGTGAAATTTTTCACTGCCCCTTGGTGGACTAAATTTGGCACTCAGTAATAAATTCAAATACCACTAAAGGTGGAACCGACAAAACCGACAAAAGGTCTGTTCAGGGAATCAGGAGAACACTTTACCGCAGGGGTATGGCCTTTTTATTCAAGAACGAGAAGTAATCTACAAATTCACTTTCAAACCTTCAGGATCACCTTCTCGAACTGTAAATCTCGATTCGTACATGCCAGTAACCGATTTTAAGCGAAATTTGTTATCACCAAGTCGATAGATATGAAAACAACCTGATGTTTGTGCACGCCATTGCTGACAATATTGGCCTTCATCGGTGATTGTCCAATTCCCCGAGTAAAAATTCACTCCTTGTCTTCTTGTCATTCCTTCCATTGTCCCCGATGGATCGTGGTACACCTGGGCTTTGATTCGCTTTTCATTTCTTCCAGATAGAGTATTTGATGGGAGTAATTCTCGTATTTCAGCGGCGGTCATTTTTTCTTCTGCAGCCGATCCTGCTGCAGGAATCAGTACCGCTAAAGCAAGACAGAAATAAAAGATAGTACTAACAAATTCACGTTGATTATTCATGTCGTTCCTCCTGAATTTTTAATCCAAAGAACTAACTAGAATTTAGGCACAAACCTAGATAGTGCCAACGAGCGTATATTAACAGGAACCTTCATTTAATACTGTAAGCGCAGTCCTACAAGTTCTTTCAGTATTCGCGGATAGCCAGGGCCTCGCCTGTTTGGCATAGTTACTGGCAACCAAGGAGAGGTAACTATGAACACACAAAACGAAAGCGTATGGGATGCGCTGTACGACGAGCCCAACGAAGACGGCGAACTGAAAAAGAGATCTGACTACTTGATTCTGATCTGGGCGCGTTTAAACGGTCAGTCGGGCACCCAGGCAGACAAGGCCAAGCGGTTCGGGTTATCAGTAGATCAAGTGCGCGACTTAATCGAAGGCAGAATAAACTAAGTTCAACCTGCCTTAATTGATTGCGATTGCCAGGAAGATTGGGGTTACTGTCAGGCTATAATCAGATATCAGAGGTGTTCAAAAATATGAAAATGAGACTAAAAATATTTGCTTTCATCGCCATTGTGGCAATGTCCGTTAGCGGGCATGCTAATGCGGGATATTTTAGTGCTGGGAAGATATTGTCCCTTTGTGTAAGCGAGAAGGGCTTCGAGACGGCTTATTGCAATATTTATTTGGCTAGCATAAGTGATGCACAAGATATGTTTGTCGGGTGGGGAGGTATGCCAAAACGGTTTTGCATTCCCGAAAGAGTAAACCTAAACCAGTTAAAGGAAATCTATATCAAGCACGCCAATGGGAACCCTCAAGAATTGCATCTTACTGCTGCTAGCATGGTGATAAATGCTTTCCTCAAAGCATTCCCTTGCAAGTAAAAAAGTAACCTCTGCAGCACCGATATCACTGGCCGGGGTGATGCGCAACACCGTGGGGCGACAGTGGAACTAATTGATAGTTTTAAACACTTCCTTCGAATAGACGCTTTCGTTTCCCGATGAATTGATAGCTGTCATTACAAAAAACCAGTCTGCAGCGCCAAGATTTTCCACCAAGAAACTCGACAATCCCGCATTATTTACAGTGATAGAGTTGTCATATTCACCAGGAAATATACCGAAGTAAATCTTGAAACCGGCTAAATCAGTTAAGGTAGAGTTATCGGTATTCTCAGCCGGCGCTGTCCATGATACTAAAGCCGTTCCATCGCCCACCGGTCCAGTTCTTGCCGCAGGCTTAATGGGAATCTTATGATTGTCATTACTGCTGCTACTGCTACCACCACCACACCCGTTTAGAAAAACCAGGCAAGCAGTATAAATTAGTAGTTTTTTAAAAGTCATTTGCAACATCAGTTTTAGTTCTCTCAGTTCTATTTGGTTAAACCAGCCCTGCTCTAGTAGCAACGCAGGTACGGTCATAATTAAATGTTTTATTGGTTATCTGCCGAAGAGGCCATCTGCCAGGAAACACAGGTTAGGTTCGATCGCCTTGGTACAAAAAAAAGTACGGACCCGATCCGATACTATCGACCCAGCCCTGTACTTTTGGAATTTAGCTCTGGCAACCTGGCCGTCTTAACGAATGCACGTCTTAAACCCTTGGCTTTGCGCCCCTGCCTTTCGGCGGGTTTGCCCTTATCAGATTTTCGGAAGGTATTGTACGCTGACTTATGGGGGTAATTTTCGAAGTTGAGACTTAGTTCACTGCAATTTACTGCGACTTTATTCTCACTTTTATTCCAATGCCACTAAACACCGATATCACTGGCCGGGGTGTTGCGCAGCACTTGGGGGATGACGGGGCACACCTAAGCCAATCAATCCAATACCAACAGGATATGGTTGATATCGATTCTAGCGCTGTGAGAGCGCGTAGTGTACCCTGATTTATCAAATGACGAACATCGATTTGAAAAACAATAAGTTAGCGGAGAGAAATACAAATAAATCCAAAGACTTAAAAAACATGCACACCCCAATGATGCAGCAGTATCTACGCATCAAGGCGGACCATCCTGACACGCTGGTTTTTTATCGCATGGGCGATTTTTACGAGCTGTTTTACGAGGATGCGCGCAAAGCTGCGCGGCTGCTCGATATCACGCTAACCAAACGCGGGCAATCCAGCGGTGAGCCGATCCCGATGTGTGGGGTGCCTTATCATGCGGTCGATAATTATCTGGGCAAACTGGTCAGAAAAGGCGAAGCGGTCGCTATTTGTGAGCAGATTGGTGATCCGGCCACCAGCAAGGGTCCGGTAGAACGCAAGGTAGTTCGCGTGGTCACCCCGGGCACCTTGACTGATGAAGCGCTGTTGCAGGATCGTCGTGAAAACCTGCTGTGCTGCATTTATCGGCAATCATCGGGCTGGGGTCTGGCGGCGCTCGAAATCAGCTCCGGGCGCTTCAGCTTGAGCAAACTCGATAACGATGAGCTGCTGCGCGGCGAAATCGCCCGACTCAATCCCGCCGAGATCATATATTGCGAGGACCACGAGTTACCGCTCGACCCGCTCTACGCACAGCAGGCGCACGCCATGCCGCCCTGGTACTTCGAATTGGGCAGTGCCACCAGGTTGCTATGCGAGCAGTATCGAACGCGCGATCTGCAGGGTTTCGGTATTACCGAAGCGAACCAGGCAATCAGTGCCGCAGGTTGCCTGTTGCAGTATGTCAACGACACGCTCAAAACCGAAATCAGGCACCTGCAACCATTACGTTATGAACAGCAAAGCGACCTGTTGTTGATCGACGCCAATAGCCGTCGCAACCTTGAGCTGACCCGGTCTTTCAATGAACAATCACCACAACACAGCTTGCTGGGTATCATTAATTTTTGCAGCACTGCAATGGGGCATCGCGAACTCACCCGATGGCTGCAAAAACCACTGCGTGACCAGGGCCGCGTGCGACAACGTCATCACGCGGTAGCCAGCCTGCTCGACAATCACGAGTTCGAAAGCATGACGGAAGGTCTCGTTGAAATTGGCGATATCGAGCGTATTCTCGCGCGCATAGCACTGCTTTCGGCCCGACCACGCGATTTATCGACCCTCGCGTCGACACTGCAGATGCTGCCGACATTACAACAAGAGCTGGCACGACACGACAGCCCTCTGTTGCAGGAACTGGCGCAGGCTATCAGCACTCATCCCGAATTGGTCGCGCTGCTCGACGCTGCCATCATCGACGAACCACCGCTGCTGATCCGCGACGGCGGGGTTATCAAAACAGGTTTTGATCCGGAGCTCGATGAATTGCGCGCACTGAGCGCCAATGCTGACCAGTTCCTGGTCGATCTGGAATCACAGGAACAGCAGAAGACCGGGATCAATTCACTTAAGGTAGCCTATAACCGGGTCCACGGATTCTATATCGAAGTCAGTAAGTCACAAAGCAACGCGGTGCCCACGGAGTACGTACGCCGACAAACACTGAAAGCGGTCGAGCGCTATATCACCCCGGAACTCAAGGCCTTCGAAGACAAGGTATTGAGCGCACGGGAACGTTCACTGGCCCGCGAAAAATACCTCTACGAGGCCTTGTTAAAGCAACTCGGAGATGACCTGACCGACTTGCAAAAATGCGCGTTGGCGCTGGCGCAACTCGATGTACTTACCTGTTTCGCGATCGGTGCGGACAAGTATGACTGGAGCGCACCTGAGCTAACCGATGATCGCCTGCTCGATATCGAGGCCGGCAAACACCCGGTGGTCGAACAGGTGCTCGATCAGGCTTTCGTCGCCAACGACCTGCATCTCGACGAGCGCAGCAGCATGTTGCTGATAACCGGCCCCAACATGGGCGGTAAGTCGACCTACATGCGCCAGACCGCGCTGATCGTGATTCTCGCCTACATGGGCAGCTATGTGCCTGCGCGTAAAGCGTTGCTGGGCCCGATCGATCAGGTGTTTACCCGCATCGGCGCCAGCGATGATCTATCCAGCGGTCGCTCGACATTCATGGTGGAGATGACCGAAGCGGCCAACATTCTGAACAACGCGAGTGCCAACAGCCTGGTACTGATGGACGAGATCGGTCGCGGCACCAGCACCTTCGACGGGCTCGCACTCGCCTGGGCCTGTGCCGATCACCTGGCACTGAAATCCAGTGCCCTTACCCTGTTCGCAACCCATTATTTCGAACTGACTCAGCTACCCGAGCAATATTCAAACATTGAAAATGTACATCTGGACGCGGTCGAGCACGGCGACGATATTATTTTCATGCACAGCGTAAAACCCGGCCCGGCCAACCAGAGTTACGGTTTGCAGGTGGCACGACTCGCCGGCATACCGGAGCAGGCAATTCAACTGGCGCGTCAGAAGCTGCATCTGCTCGAACAACAATCGACGCAACCGCAGGGGGATTTGTTCCACCAACCGGAACCGCTCGAAGATACAACGGCGCAGACGCTTCTGGCCGAGATCCAGGCGACTGACCCCGATGAGTTGAGCCCCAAACAGGCGCTGGAACTGATTTATCGTTTGAAAAACCTTGCCAAATTGTGAAACAGTATTACGATAACTGTGTTGATTTTTGTGGGCATCAATTTAGACTTTGCCTGCTGTAAACCGAGTAACCCAGAGGTAGTAATGACATTTATCGTGCTCGAAAACTGTATCAAGTGCAAGTACACGGACTGCGTCGATGTGTGCCCGGTCGACTGTTTTCACGAGGGGCCGAACTTCCTCGTCATCGACCCCGAAGAATGTATCGATTGCACCTTGTGTGAACCAGAATGTCCGATAGATGCTATCGTCTCGGAAGATGACATACCCGAGGGACAGGAGCATTTCCTCGAACTCAACGAAGAACTGTCACAGAGCTGGCCGGTGATTACCGCCAGCAAACCAGGGCCCGACGATGCCGCTGAGTGGGAAGACGTTCCCGACAAGTTACAGTACCTGGAGCGTTAGTTCGAAAAGGCTAATCCGCTATGGGGTTACTACGCCCACAGCGCGATTTTGACTTTCTCCGGGTCGATCTTTAAAATCGATTTGCTGTTGATAAAAATTTTCTCATCCCAGCTTTTCTCGGATATACGGATTTAAGTTAAAAGGCATTATGGCCGAATGCAAATACTACTCTTTTTACGCGCTCGCAAAAATTAACGACCCCGAGCTACTGTACGAAGCGTTCCAGCAACAAATTGCGCCCGGACACGCTGACAAAATAGCAGTCGAGGTTTTTCAGCATAGCGACAAGCGCTGGAGTCGGCTGACCCGAAGCGGGGGGTTGGAACAGAACATTCCGCAACAGGTGCTCGATACGCTAAACCAAAAATTCGGGGTACAAGACGTCGGCAGCTGGTACTACGATAGCGCTATCGAGGGCTGGTTTTGCAGTTATAAACCACTAACCAGCAAACATTTCGTGTTGTTGGTCAAATCCAGCGATCCGGACAAGTTAATCGAAGAAGAATACCTGCAGTTTCTGTTTCATTTCTACTGTCACCAGTTACAAATGCTGCAGGGAACTTACCGCGACGCGTTGACCGGGCTCTACAATCGCCGCGCATTCAATGAAAAGGTGCAGCAGTTGCTTGAGTCCGACGACAATCATCAACGGCGCGCACTAAGTTACTCCCCGACGGTTTACGTAATGCTCGATATCGACCACTTTAAATCGATCAATGACAGCATGGGGCATTTGTACGGTGACGAAGTATTGTTACTGCTGGCACAGCAAATGACCGACTCTTTCCGGGAAAACGACCTGCTGTTTCGCTATGGCGGCGAAGAATTTGCGATGGTGTTGATGGATATCACAGCACAACAGGCGCAGCAGTCATTGCAGCGTTTCAGAGAAAAAATAGCCGCCTACGATTTCCCCAACGGGGAGCAGGTTACGGTTAGCATCGGCTTTACTGATTTCGATAAAAACCTGCCCATGGACGAACTGATCAACCAGGCTGACAATGCCCTGTATTACTGCAAAACCACCACTCGCAATGCGGTACATTCTTACCAGCAACTGGTGGCAAAGGAATTGATCCCGAAAGTGAGAACAGCGAGAACTCCTAGTCTGGAAATTTCCTAGGGTGGCTCCGAGGGGGTCAGAGCACGGTTTTCGGTACTTTCCGAGCGAAGGTTGAAAGGATTGGCGAAAACGCGG
>Ga0255039_10000152_pt1 | contig 23836 bp, 19 predicted proteins | sample BC1_12_1_MG_FD_181713 | JGI IMG/M metagenome (GOLD analysis project Ga0255039, IMG submission 181713) | Seawater microbial communities from Strait of Georgia, British Columbia, Canada - BC1_12_1 | ecosystem: Environmental > Aquatic > Marine > Strait | place: Canada: British Columbia | collected... | reverse complement strand
GTGCCACTGTCTACGGGCTTTGTTTCCTCTTCGGCAAGATCGCCGTCAGCAAACGCGAGCAGCGGTTGACCGGTTTCGATGATGTCCTTTTCATGGCCAAATAACTTGGCTATGCATCCCGACTGTGGCGACGGAATATCGACAATCGCCTTCGCGGTCTCGACCGAAACCAGCGTCTGACCGTCGGTGACCTCGTCACCCGGTTTGACATGCCATTCAACAATTTCGGCGTCGGCTAAACCTTCACCCAGATCTGGTAGTTTAAAGATATTCATCGGTACTCCATAGCCTCCTGGACCGCATCGATAATGCGATTTACCCCCGGCATAAATTGATCTTCATATCGGTAAAGTGGCATCACGGTGTCGTAACCGGTGACACGTTTTACCGGTGCCAATAACGAAGTAATACCTTCACCCACGAGGCGTGCTGCGATCTCTGCACCAAGGCCGCAGCTACGCGCCGCTTCGTGTACGATCACGCAGCGACCGGTGCGTGCGACCGAACCGAGTATCGTCCCCATATCGAGCGGCGAGATAGTAGCGACATCGATAACCTCGGCATCGACTCCAATCTGCGCCAGTTGTTGCGCAGCTTCCAGGGTTTCCTTGATAGACGCGCCCCAGCTCACCAACGTAACATCAATGCCATCGCGCAACACGAAACAGGTATCCAGCGGCAACGCTTCGCCATTGTCTTCTACTACCTGCTTGCCGAGCCGGTATACCCGTTTGGGTTCGAGAAATACAACCGGATCAGGGTCCCGAATTGCGGCCAGCAGTAAGCCGTAGGCGCGTGCGGGCGAAGATGGAATCACCACGCGCACTCCAGGCATATGCGCGAACAGCGCCTCGGTGCTCTCCGAATGATGCTCCGGGGCGTGAATGCCGCCGCCGAACGGTGCGCGGATCACCATTGGGCAGGTAATGCGACCCCGGGTACGGTTACGCAGGCGTGCCGCGTGGTTGATGATCTGGTCTACCGCCGGGTATATGAAGCCCATAAACTGTAATTCGACGATTGGTTTCAGGCCTTGCGCGGCCATGCCGATCGCCATACCGACGATCACCGATTCCGCCAACGGGGTGTCGATGACCCGCTCGGCGCCGAATTCTTCGAGCAAACCCGCGGTAGCGCGAAACACGCCCCCGTTAACACCGACGTCCTCACCGAGCACGATGACATTGTCATCGCGGCCCATTTCTGTGGCGAACGCCTGGTTGACTGATTCCACCAGAGTCCACTCAGCCATGACGCTTCACCCAGGTCAGCCATTCCTGTTTTTGCTGTTCCAGGTCGACAGTAGGCCTGGCAAACATGTAATCAAAAAACTCCCCTGGGGGTTGTTCGGGGAAAGCCTTGTAGGCTTCGATCGCCTTCTTTACCTGTTCTTTACAGTGCGCATAAATGCTTTCATCTTCAGCGTTGGTCCATTGATAATCTTTTTGTAAATAAGCTTTGAATCGGATCATGGGTTCGAGTTCGCGTGCGGCATCGAGTTCCTGCTGCGAGCGATAACGGCTGGCATCATCAGCGGTAGTGTGGTCGCCGAGCCGATAGCTGAGAGCTTCAACGAGACTGGGCCGGTGATCGTTACGCGCGAGCTCGAGCGTTTCGCTGAGGACGTCGAACACCGCGATCGGGTCATTACCGTCGACGCGAAATCCATCGATACCCGCCGCCAGGGCCTTGTGGGCGATGGTCGGCGCGGCGGTCTGCTTTTCCAGCGGTACCGAGATTGCCCAGCGATTATTGTTGACTACGAATACCACCGGCAATTCCATGGCACCCGCGATGTTAATCGACTCGTAAAAATCACCCTTCGAGGTGGCACCATCACCACAGGTGGTTACCACCGCTCGGGATTGCTGGCGGTACTTGATCGCATAGGCGATACCTGCCGCGTGGCAAGCCTGGGTTGCAATTGGTACGCTGATTGGAAAATCTTGTTCCTGATGCTGAAAATGCATCCCCCATTCATCCCCGCCCCAGTAGCGTAGAATTTCTTCGAGCAAGACACCGCGCCGAATTTGCGTGGCGACGTCACGGTAATAAGGCACCAACACGTCGTTTTCATGCATTGCGAAACCAATCCCGACACCGATCGCCTCCTGGCCTTCCCCGGAAGGATAGGTGCCCATCTCACCGGTGCGTTGCAGATTGATTGCGGCACGATCGAAAACTCTGGTTTGCACCATTAATTGATAAAGCTCTACCAGTTTGTCGCGCGTGGCGAGTGCTTCAGGAAGCGGACGTTTCAGCTGCCCGGTCGGGTCAAGAAACTCGACTGTTTCAAAGTTGAAATCTGAACCTGGCATGCCTTATCTCCCCCGGGTGTTATTTCCTGAGCTTTGAACATCCCCCGAATTATCGGGCAGATTCCGTGGGCCGGTTACTTGACAGCGATGCAGGTGCAGGGTGCGCGGTTTGCCACCTTGTGCGATACGCTGCCCAGAAACAGGCCCTTTAAATCATTCAATCCACGCGAACCCATAATTACGCAGTCAATGTTTTCCTTGTCGATACATTTCAAGATTCTATTGGCCGGATCACCAACCTCAAGAAGGGCGTCGACATTTTCCAGGCCGTTTCGCTCTGCACGGCCCTTTGCTCCATCAATAATATGGTGGCCTATCTGAATCAGTAACCGCGGTGATACCCCTGAATCCTGGTAAGCGGAATCCGTAGCCACGGAGATCCTGTAGTCCATCGATCTCAGGCGCTCTATTTCCGTGTTGACATGCGGTGCCAGCCCCTCAATTTCGGCAAATCGCCGTAGAGCGTCGATATTTTCAGAACGATGAGGTACGTGCAATATGACAAGCTCGGCAGCGTATTTTTTGGCCATATCAATTGCGAGATCGAGCGCCTTGTAGGCATGATCTGAACCGTCGGTGGGACAGAGTATCTTGTTAAACATGACAGGCCTCCGTAATATTTTCCAAACCGTAAGAACTCACCATACCCTGATAGTGATCTGGCATATTGACACAGCTCAACCGGGATAAAATTGGAGGTGGCTGTTAGTTGGAAACGCGATCACTGGATAAATGTAGAAGTTCGGCTTTGAGATTTCAAGCCATGCAAATCACCCAAAGCCGACTATTTGACCCAAGACATGTTCCATTGCTATTGACGCTGATCTCGACCGACCGATGCAATACATGCTGAAGGTACGGGGACAATTTACCTAATTGTCGCAAGGCGCTATAAATAAAAGAAATAAAACAACAACACCAAAATCAGTCCTGTTCCAATGTTAATCATAAATCCGTTCTTTATCATTTCGCGGACATTGACTACCCCTGTGGAATAGGCAATAGCACTCGGCGGCGTCCCCACCGGCATCATGAAGTCCAGAGATACACCTATGGCAATGAGCAGAGCTATGGACTTCATATCAATCCCCAGGCTGTCAGAAAGGGGCAGCATCAATGGAATCAGTATGGCCGCGGAGGCTGTATTGCTGGCCACCATAGTCACAAGGATGCCAAAAAAAACTAAAATCAATAAAGTTACAAACAGCGGAATGTCAGTAATCCAGCCTTGCACCAAAATGGCCAGCCAGGTGTCAATGCCGACCTGGTTGACAGCTGATCCCAGACTTAAGCCTCCGCCAAATAACAACAGCGTGGACCAGGAAATCTTAGAAAGATCTGTTTCGTCCAGTAAGCCCAAAGAAAACAAACTAATCACTGGTATGAGGGCCACTGTGGAGGAGGAAAGACCTGTAAATTTGGTGGTGAGCCAGCCAATAACAGTGATTAAAAAAACTATAAATATTAGTTTTTGCGGACGATTGAGGCGCCTGGCTTTATAAGTAAATTGAATTTTTTCAATCTCAGGTTTGTTAAATAAAAATAACAGAAACCAGGTGAAAAAAAGTGCAAGTACCACAAAGGGAAGCGCCTTTAACATCCATTCGACAAAGTCCAAAGAGATACTCTTTTCACTCAGGTATTTGGCAGCAATGGCGTTGGGTGGGCTACCTACCAGGGAACCGATTCCACCAATTGTGGCAGCGTAAGCGACAGCGAGCACAGTTCCTTTGGCAAAACGGGATTGTTCATGGAATAAATTATTTTCCTTAAGAACAATAATGGAAATGGGAATCATGATGGCCGCAGAAGCGGTATTTGACATCCACATGGATAAAAAGGCGGTCACAAGCATGAGCCCGAGTACAAAAATTAGGGGTCTATCACCCATGCGTTTTAATATTTCATGGGCCATGCGATGGTCGATCTCATACTTCTGCATTCCTTGTGCGAGAATGAATCCGCCAAGAAATAATACAATCACCGGATCAAAGTAAGGTTGAAATATATCCCCGGCAGAAAAGTCTCCCAGTGACAGGAGAAGAAAAGATCCAGTCAGAGCGGAGACGTATAGAGGGATAGCTTCTGTGATCCAGAGGACAATGACCGCCATCAAAGTGGACGCAACCACCGCTTGATTGGTATCTGCTACAGGCCAGACCCAAAAAGTGGCTACAAAGCTGAAAAAGGATGCCGACAAAGCTACCCATTTGAACTTGTTGTGAGAACCTAAAGAATCAGCCTGATTCTTGCTACGCATCATAAGCAGCACTTTGATTCAGATTCAATCACACATATATATCTCTAAGTTCACCACCTTCTTAGCCCCATGATAATTTTGAGAGAAAGATTTGTTGTGGGAAGATGAATCAGTTGGATCATTAGACGAATCTGGCGCCCGATGTTTGAATTGTCGTTTTTGATGGCTAGGGGTGGAATCGAATTTGATTACTAGCAGATTGATTTTAAAATGGAAAACCAAATTTATTATGCGCTAACACCAGCATTTGTCACAACTTAATAATCTTATTGTTGATCAGTTATTTACCATAGATCCTCAAATGATAGCAGTGCAGACTTTCTACCACTTGCAGGACGTATTTCAATAATCACAACGGCTTCTTTAAGAACTCTAATATATATAGCGGCACGTTGCTGCTGGATACCGGGGCGTTTGTGCAGATCTGTAGCCCTGAAAACTGGGGTATCAAATACCATATCGAGAATATGAATCGCCTGGTCGGTGTGAAGCGAGCGTATGGGGTCACCTTGGTCAACGTCTAGTAATTCACGCATTTCATCCTCAAACACCGACTGAACACGCTGCCGGGAATCATCCCTTAATTCAACAGCCTCATAAGCCTGTAAGCGGAAGACATCTCAGCGATCGATAGCTCGCAGTTTAAAATCTTGCTATCGCAGCTTTCAGGCTACCAGGATAATCGGACAATAGAGTTTTTTCAGAATAGGGGTCAATTCCTCGATCTGCTCGTGTTTTGACGCAATCGCGCAATCGAAGCTCGAGCCTTCCCTGTCAAGTAGCACATTCATTTTTCTACGATCGAACCCGATCAGCCTGACATCGTAATCATTGTTATTAATCTGGTTTGTCATCTCAGGCGACACCTCTATTTCGGTATCGCCATTGGCAAGCCATAGTTCAATTTTTTCTTGGCTGAAGCGACGCAACAACATCTCGAGTGCCTGTTGCTGGTGGGGTGAGTCATTGCTAATGATCAAAATTTTTCTTGGTCCATGGGTTCGCCTTGATTGCAACCGATGTTTTAGCGAATGCCCCAGGATGGTGTAGGTCGCATCTGATTCAAATTCTAAACTAATATCCCGAACCCGCCCACGAACAGTATCAAAACTCCAGGCTATATTTGAAGCCTGGGCCTGCTGCTGCAAGGTCTGTTTGAATTGTTGCGCCAATGAACGCAAGGATCGCTGCATCAGGTCAGTACTAGTGGGGCGCTTGCACGCAGTTGTCAGAGTGATTTCACTGGAACAGGGTAAACCCGCAACCTGAAGCAGATCCTCGTCCTCGATGAACAATACATGCAACTTGGTATTGACTGAGACCGCCAGTTCGACCGCGAGGTTTACGGTCTTAATCGAGTAACTACTAACATCAGCCGTTAACATTACGGATTGCCGTTTGCTATTCGAGTGATCGACAGCCATTAATCCGGATCTCCCTGCAGCGTAGAACCGTCATCGCCACCACGCCCGGCGTAACATAGTTGTAATCTTTGCAGCTTTTCAATGCGTTGTTGTACCCGGTAATTGAAGCTCCGCGGGGGATAATTACCGCTGGCATCGGCACGACCCGGTGTCATACCTGATAGCAACTGCATCGCATCCTCAACCTGCCGGGCCGGGTATAGTTTAAATTTTCCTTGTTTAACGGCATCGCGAACGTCCTTATGCAGCATCAGATGGACCTGGTTGGTCGCAGGGATAATAACCCCCTGTTTCCCGTCTAATCCACGTGCTGCACAGACTTCAAAAAAACCTTCGATTTTTTCGTTAACTCCTCCAATCGCCTGCATTTCACCCAGTTGATTCATAGAGCCGGTAACCGCGAGGCTTTGTTTTAGTGGAATATTACCCAGTGCCGACAACAGTACACATAATTCTGCAGCAGAGGCGCTATCACCATCGATCGCGCCATATGACTGCTCGAAAGCCAGGCTCGCTGCCAACGGCAGCGATTGATTTGCCGCGTAACGATTGGCCAGATATGACGACAGAATCATGACTCCCTTAGAATGAATTTCACCCCCCAGTTTAGCCTCGCGCTCGATATCAACGACGCCGCTGCGTCCAAGCCTTGCAGTGGCGGTTATGCGTGAGGCCTGACCGAATTGATAGCCACCGGTTTGCAGAACAGAAAGCGCGTTTACCTGCGCAACTTTACTGCCCCTGGTATCGATTAGTTTAATCCCGCGTAGAATCTGTTCCTGCATCAGTTCACGGTATCGGTCCTGCCGATAGTCCTGCTTTTCGATCGCTCGCTCCACGTCTCCTACTCGTATAATCTTGCGTCGCGTCTTGCCGGCCCAGTAGTCAGCTTCACAGAGCAAGTCGCGCATGTCCTCCAGATGTAAAGATAGTTTTTCGCTGTCGCCCGCGTTGCGCGAAGCCTGTTCGATAATTCTACCCACGCTGGCCTTATCCAATGGTCGAGATCCGCAACCCTGCTGTACCGCTGCAACCAAACGAGCATAGTCCTGCACATTTCCGGGATCACGCCTGGTGGTTCGTGCAAAATCGGCTGACACCTTGAACAATTGACTAAACTCTTGATCGTAGGCCCTGAGCAGGTAATAAAGTCTGGGCTCGCCGGTGAGGATTACCTTGATATCGAGTGGGATTGATTCCGGCTCCAGTGATACCGTGTTGGCCAGGCTTAACATTTGTTCCAGCGATTGAATTTTAATTTTCCTGGATTTAAGCGCGCTTTTTAGCCCTTCCCATGCAAAGCCATGGGTGAGCAGTTTATGCGCGTCTAAAATCAAATAACCACCATTAGCGCAATGCAGGGCTCCGGGTTTAATCAGGGTAAAATCGGTGATAAGTGTCCCCATCTGGGACACATTCTCAACCCGGCCGATCAGGCTTTGGTAAGTAGGATTATCTTCAAAAACAATAGGTGCCCCTTCGGTACCGTTGTTATCCACGATGACATTGATTCTATAGGCATGAAACTGCGCTACACGGCTGGCAATATTGTCGGTCTCGTGAAACTGCTCCGAAGGAAGGAAGGCATCGACATTTTTAATCGCGTCTTGCTTTACCTCCTGCAAATATTCCATGATACCCAGCTGATCACGATAGCTATTTTCCATCCAGGCGATGAGTTGCTCAACCGTATGCTCGGTTATTTCCTGATTCAAGGCCTTGACACGCTGATAGTGTTCGCGTTGCACCAATGGCAGATTCTGAATGATGGCCTGCAGTTCGAGTTGCAGATCGGCTATCAATTTCTCAATCCGCTGCTTTTCTTCCTTCGAAAGTTTCAGGTACTCCTCCTGATCCAACGAGCGGCCATCGACCATAGGTCCCATGGTATAACCACCTGGAGTGCGCATGACGATAATTCCCTTTTCTTCGGCTTCCCTGTGAAGCTTGCTAAAAGCCTGTTCCTGTCGATCCTGTAATTCCTGTTCTATCTCCTGGCGACGATTCCGATACTCATCGCTTTGAAAGGACGAAGGTAATGAAGTCAGCAAGTCTTCGACCAGTGATTCCATATCACGGCTTAGTTGCTTCCCTAGCCCTGTGGGCAGCGTCAGAATTCTGGGTTTCTGTGGATTGGCAAAGTTATTCACGTAACACCAATCTGATCGAGAGTCGGCAGGCTTTGCATACTGGGACAAAATTTGCCGCACGAGCTCATGTTTGCCAAGACCGGAATCGCCGACCACAAACAGGTTGAATCCCTGTTGCTCGATATCAACTCCGAATTCAATCGCTTCCAGGGCTCGATCTTGTCCGAGCGGTTTATCCAGCGGCACGAGATCAGCTGTGGTTCTAAAATTAAACTGTCCCAGATCACAACTCTGATACAGCGCTTTGGCGCCAAGCGCCTTAATTTTCTTGTCAGTCATACCTGTATTTTCGATTATTCACCGCACACGAATACCGATCTAGATCAATTTTCGGTGCAAATATCGTGTTTTCTTCAGCAAGAAAACTCGCAACAAATATAAAGATGGCCATCAATATCATTACAATCACCCGAGCCAAAAAGACGGGTACGCTGGATCACTGAAGAGAAAGCGGCTCGATTGCTCAAAGAACTACCGCCACATTTAGCCATCATGGCTGCGTTTAATTTGGCAACTGGGCTTCGACAATCGAATGTAACTTATCTCAGATGGGATCAGATAGACCTACAACGGGAAATGGCATGAATTCATGCAGATCAATTCAAGTCTCGTAAAGCGATTGCAGTACTCTTGAACGCGGATGCGAGCGAGAAACTCGAACTAATTGTATCGAATTGATTTAAAAGGAATTAAATGGTGCCCAGGGGCGGAATCAACCGGTCCGCGTTCGGCACCGACACGAGGATTTTGAGTCGGATTAATATTTTTCAACTTAATAAAATCAGTTACTTACGCGCTTCCCATTTTCGTTTTTGCCAGTAAACGCCAGTTACTGGCAGTTAATTGGGCACAAAATTGGCACACCATCTGAATATCGGCATATACGCTCTCCATGCGGAGAATAGCACCCTTAAACTCCGCGTATTATGCGGAGTTTAATCTTGTCATTGCGGAGATTATCGATCATAATATCCGCAAATAGTGCGGAGTTTATTGAGTGTACATTTGGGAACAAAATGACTGGCCAAACCTTACTTGGGATGAAAGTAAGCTAGCCACATTGCTGGCGAAAGTTTCCAGAAAACAAGGCCATCTACTCGGAAAGATGGAATCCCTGGGCTTTGAACTCCAAAAGGAAGCGCATCTGAGTATTCTGACAGAAGATGTCGTAAAGTCTTCCGCTATTGAAGGCGAGAATCTAGATCCCGACCAGGTGAGATCATCGATAGCACGACGGCTTGGTATGGATATTGGGGGTCTCGTACCGGCTGATCGCGATGTTGAAGGCATAGTTGAAATGATGCTTGATGCCACGGGGAATTACAGCAAAAAGCTGACCGAAAAACGTCTCTTTGACTGGCACGCCTCATTATTCCCGACAGGGCGAAGCGGCATGAACAATATTATTGTCGGTAACTGGCGCGATGATAATAGCGGCCCTATGCGCGTTGTTTCCGGAGCTATTGGTAAAGAGAAAATCCATTACGAAGCACCATCGGCAAAACGAATTCCAGCGGAAATAAAAGTATTCCTAAAATGGTTTTCCAACCCAATGGATATTGACCCGCTAATTGCCTCAGGCCTCTCGCATTTGTGGTTTGTCACAATCCACCCGTTTGAAGACGGCAATGGCAGGATCGCACGAGCCATCGCCGATATGGCGCTTGCTCGAACGGAAAACTCAGCTCAGCGTTTCTACAGTATGTCGGCACAAATACGTCGTGATCGTAATGGCTATTACACCTTGCTGGAGAGAACTCAAAAAGGTGATCTCGATGTCACAGGCTGGATGGAGTGGTTCTTGAAGTGTTTAGATCGCGCCATTGATGGGGCACAAGAAACATTACACGCTGTTCTTAATAAGGCCCAATTTTGGGATCGATTTGCAAAAGAGCCGCTGAACCAGCGCCAAGTTAAAATTCTAAACAAACTACTTGATGGCTTTGAAGGAAAGCTCACCACATCGAAGTGGGCAAAGATTGCAAAATGCTCGCAGGATACCGCCTACCGCGACATTCTGGACCTGCTTGATCGGGACATTCTCCAAAAGGATCCCGGTGGCGGGCGCAGTACGAGTTATTCGCTGATGAATTTTTGATCAATAGTCGAGAAGGAAAACATAGTAGGAGACAGCTCGTTCTCTGTTGGCAATAATTTTCACTGGCTATGTTCAAATGGAAAATGGTGCCCAGGGGCGGAATCGAACTAACCAGGTAAGTTGCTGATTTATAACCAACTTATATTTCTATTTCGCATTACATACCAACAAATATCAGCTATGTTCAGCGTCATTGTGGCTTGCTCATATGCCTACTCTAACTTTACATAAAATCGCAAAAACAGACGCTCACAAATTTATAATGAGCGACCGGTTGAAATCGCCACCCTAAAGAGACCCTCATATTCAAAACATTCGGAGCTACTTCGTGCCCTAAGCGGCTAATCACAACCTCTTTATTAAGGGTCAATATTAATAATATAGGTGGGTAGTTTCCAATTCTCCGATCTGCCTGGCATCTTAGTTGTAATACTTGATCTATATCATCATGATTTGATTGTTATAAGAGTAGCTGTACTCGCGTACAACATGAAACGGGCAATCAATGTCCTTGGAGTAGCGAAGATCATGGAACAGTTACAGTCGGCCTGAGAGGGTCGCCTCTCGGCACCTCCAGAGCACACTGAACCGACGAACTATTTGATTGGAAACGGGGATGCGAATTTCGGCGCCCTTACGGCGAACTCAGGCAGTAACACAAAAAATAAAGCGTCTTTTTGAGGAAACGGCATTTTCGGCAATTACAAGGCTCTTTTTACACGGCCTCGGCCGTTTGCGGAAGCCCGAAAACTAGATTCCAGCGTCTCCTTTGAGGAAAATAGTCTCTCGCGTCGGAAGAGCAGCGGATTGGTCACCAAAATCGCAGCCTCGATTAACTTTGTTTTAGCTCCCTGTGAATAGGTATACTAATTCGCGATTTAGACGACTTTATATGAGACGATGCCTTGAGCAGTATACTATCAGTTAAGCGCCTGACTGGGAGTCTGGGTGCAGAAATTCAAGGCCTGCCCCTGGTCAATTTGAATAGCGAACAGATCTCTACTATTGAGTCGCTTTTACACCAACATCTGGTGCTTTTTTTCCCGCAACAGTTTCTCGACATCGAGGCACATGTCGCACTGGGCAGCCACTTCGGACCTCTGGATTCGCATCCCAATCTCGATAATCCCTTCACCAAACATGAAAAAGTTTTTGAGCTGGCGGCTAGCCACGGAGGGGTCGCCGACGAGTGGCATAGCGACATTTCCTTTAGCGCTAACCCCTCGAAGATCTCCATCCTGAACATGATCGAATGCCCGGAAGTGGGTGGTGACACGCTTTGGGCAAGTACCTATGCGGCCCATGATGCCCTATCAGCGCCGCTTCAGGAGCTGTGCGAAGGTTTGACCGCATTGCACGATGCAGCGCCACATGGCAAACCAGAAATTAACACGATTCATCCAGTAGTTCGTATACACCCGGTGACCAAACGCAAGGCATTATTCGTTAATCAGCATTTCACCCGCCGCCTGGTCGAGTTGAGCCACGAGGAAAGCAATATGCTACTCGATTACCTGGCACGCTGGATTGCCAGTCCGAGATTTACGGTTCGTTACCGCTGGCACAAAGGCACCATCGCGATCTGGGATAACCGCTGCACACAACACTTTGTTGTCAGCGATTTTGACCAACAACGTGTTATTCAGCGGGTCACAGTGATGGGTGACAAACCCGAAGCCGCCGCAGCGCCTCGCTGGCAACCCTATGTTCGCAGAGAAAATGTAGGTGCTTCCAGTCGCTATGATCAGCAATTGAACGATGCTCTTGGCAGGCACACTCTGACGCTAGAGTCTAATCGCAAAAAATAATCCGTGGCTAACACTGTGATCTGACCCCGGTTTTGCGCAGGGGCCGAAAGTGGGTACCTGTTTCTAGCGTTCTCGGAAGTTAAGGTAGCGCTTGCGAGTGTCTCCTTTGGAGAGGGTCTTCAATTGTCCTCATTCTGGGTTATTCTAAGTTGAGAACTGTAATTTGAGGGAAGGTAATGCTTTATTGGCAACGTCAGGGCATGGGACCGGAAGTGGTTTTGGTGCATGGGTTTCTTGGTAGCAGCAAAATATTTGAACCATTGGCAGTGCATCTGGCTCGCCGTTTTTCGGTAACGACAATTGATCTGCCAGGGTTTTCTGGAAGCTATGATACTCCCGTCCCATCGACTGTCGAAGAACTTAGTCAGATGGTTGTTGAAACGATCCGGTCTGCCGGCCTCGACAAGTGTTCCATTCTGGGCCATTCGCTTGGCGCCTGGATCGCCCTGGAAATAAGTCTCCAACAACCGGCACTACTCGAGAAGATGGTTCTCTATGGCGGTTCCCCAGATGGGCATTGCCCCGAAAGGTTCGAAACCTACGAAAAAAGTATAGAGAGAATTCATTCGGAAGGAGTTAAAACATTCGCAGCCGATCTGGCTGCTCAATGGTTTCGACGTGGCAAGAAAGACCCGATGTACCCACTGGCCAGAGAGGCAGGCAGTAAATCAAACGAGGCGGCGGCTATCCTCCATGTGAAGACCTGGAACCATTGGAAAGCACGCGATCGACTTGGCGAAGTCAAAACTCCCACGCTTATTGTTTGCGGAGATTGTGACCGCTCGACACATCCTGACCTTTCTATCGAAATGTGGAAAAAGATACCGCAATCACAATTATTTATAGTGCCGAACGCAGGACATATCGTGCACTTGGAGTATAAGGATGAGTTCAACGCAGTAGTGGAAAAATTCCTAGTGTAATTCCAGGGCTCACCAGCAACAAAAAGGGCAGTGTCGATTGATTAAATTTTCAAATGAGTGGCTGCTGATGTCCGACAAGAGACCCCTAACTTCGAAATCTGGGCGTCTGCTCTGGGGAAATTATTGGAGATGGCTTCTGCCAAATCCAAAGTTTAAGAATTTCCCCCTCCATGGCCAGGAAATATCTCTAAAGGAGACGCTGGCATAACTACTATCAGAGGCAATCTACGGCCAGGAACGGTCGCTCGTAATTATCAGGTCATGACGCTTATATCATTCTCAATTCATACGTGACCCCTATTATTCAACGCGCTGTTTCGTAATACTGCAGGCATTCCGTTTCGCGCCCGCGCACCACACGCCAGCCCTGCAGGCTGCCATGCGTCTCGGTGACCACGGTGTGCTGTTCTTCGCGGTGATGGTCATCATAAAAGTAAATCACGACCCAGTCTGTAGTGCGCCCGAGTTGATGTGCACGCGCCGTATTGGAGTAGAGCGCGGTGAAATGCCAGTGATCATGAGTCGTGTGTAAAATCGGTAACCAGGCCTTGTTTTCAGGATTGAAACGTTTCGGCGTAATCCGCGGCAATTTGTCAGCCGAGGCTTTTTGCCGGTACTCGTTATCCACGCGCAGAATCAGTTCGACTGGCGGGATGTCGCTGTCTCGAGCAACTGGCCTGAACTGCCGGCGCTGCTCGTCGAGGTGTTTTTGCAGCCAGGCCTCGATCGCTTCGCGACGCTTACTGCCGAGGCCTTCTACATTGTGCAACTGCCCTTCGCGCACCGCGTTTTCCAGCGCTTCGAGGCTATCGACGTGCAACTGGTCATGAATGCGCTCAGCCAGCGCTCTGCCGACGGTTGGAATCGAACGGAAAAGCTCGACTGGATCGGCAGCGCCCCTGAGGTTTTCGAGGCGTGACATGCGTCCGGTGGCGACTTGCTCGTAAATCGAGCGCGCAATGCCTTCGCCGATGCCAGGCAGCTCGACCAGGCCTTGGATACCCTTCGCCTGCATGAGCTCTGCGACGTTTCTCCCCAGGCTGTCAAGCGTATCGGCGGCGTGCAAGTAGGCGTTAACGCGAAATGGGTTGGCCTGTTGCACTCTCAATAGCTGCGCGATTTCACGCAGTTTTGTGGCTACCTCGTGGTTGAAAGCCTGCATTCTTAAATCCCCTCAACTTTGCCAATAGCTGGAATTGTAAACACACCATTTTTAACACAACCAATTCATGAGAGCCTTAACTTATTAGTAAAAATTGAGGGTATTTTTCTCTAAAGCTGACACCGAAACGTGCTGTCGGTGGGTCGGAGAACGGTCCTGCTGACATCGAGCTGGATTTGGAGCCACTTTCGTTGCGAATTCTTGAGACTATTCCAGGGCCAAAGGTGAATATCCACCTTTCAAGACCACTCGTTCTACCCATTCCCGACCACCCGGCCTAGCCGTCCCCACTGCTTTCGTCTGGAAGCAACCAAAGGAAGCTCTGCATAAGTCATCCTGACCTGGTAGAGCATGAAAAACACAAGATTCGATTTTGCGTTTTTCTTCATCGATGCCTATTGCAGAGATTCCTCAACATTAATTGTTCTCTAACCCGGGTTTCCCAGCTGTGCAATGACACCTGACTACTAAATTAGAATTAGTAGTTTGATTGACCATCATCAACTCCGCATGCTGTAAACTCAATTAACGTGGCGCTATTTCAGCAACCTGTCAGGACAGTAGCAAAAGCAGGCAGAATACCGGGGAACACGCCGATCGCTGCGGTCGGCACAAGCTTTCCTGAAATTCGCCACGCAGTTTGAAATATGACCGGAATTTTCCAGGAATCCGTATGAGCTTTAAAGAGATCTATGAAAAGAAAATGCAGACCCAGCTCAACGAGTTAAAGGCCGAGATTGACGAACTCAGGGTCAAAGCCGAACAGGTGGAAATTAACCTGCAACTCGAATATTACGCACTCATCGACGAGTTGCAGGTCAAACTGGAATTAGCCAATCAAAGGTTTCAAAGTTTAAAGCAGGCCGGCGAAGAGGACTGGGAAGAATTTAAATCCGAGTTCGAGCTTGTCTGGAACTCACTGCGCGAACTGATTAAATCAGTTGTATCACCCTGAACCGATAATTGCGGGAGTATAAGAAGAATTAATGCCTGTTTACAATGACGCCGGAGTTACTGGTCAATGGTACGACCGCCATCGAGCTCTATCTGGAGCCGCTTTCGTCGCGAATTTTTGAGCCAACTCCATGACCACGGATGAAAACTCGACCGTACGATCGCTCGTTGTGTTCATTCCAGGCCATCAGGCCAGATCGACCTCCGGTGCACCTGAAATTAGCTCGACCGCGATACCATGATCCTCATAGGTTGAAACCGCCTGAAATCCGAATAACCACTAATGTCGGTTTTGGGTCGCTCGTCGCCGCTGCATCACCGAGTTTGAGCGTCGGTTTCTCCAAAGTTGACGCTCAATTGTGCCCGCTGAGATTCGTATTTCAGCCAGGAACAGACATCGGCTTTTAATTTTTTACCAGTTGAGCTGTGTCAATATGCCAGATCACTATCAGGGTATGGTGAGTTCTTACGGTTTGGAAAATATTACGGAGGCCTGTCATGTTCAACAAGATATTATGTCCCACAGATGGTTCAGATCATGCCTATAAGGCACTTGATCTCGCAATTGATATGGCAAAAAAATACGATTCCGAGCTTGTCATATTGCACGTGCCTCATCGTTCTGAAAATATCGAGGCTTTACGGCGATTTGCCGAAATTGAAGGACTGGCACCGCATGTCAACACGGAAATAGATCGCTTGAGAACGATGGACTACAGGATCTCGGTGGCTACGGATACCGCCTTCCAGGATTCAGCAGTATCACCACGGTTACTAATCGAGATAGGCCACCATATTGTTGGCGGAGCAAAGGGTCGTGCAGAGCGAAGTGGCCTGGAAAATGTCGACGCCCTTCTTGAGGTAGGCGATCCGGCTGATAGAATTTTGAAATGTATCGATAAGGAAAACATTGACTGCGTGATTATGGGTTCGCGTGGGTTGAACGATTTCAAAGGCCTGTTTCTTGGCAGTGTATCGCACAAGGTGGCAAACCGCGCACCCTGTACCTGCATCGCGGTCAAGTAGCTTTTGGATAATAGCAATTTTTGCTCGCATGGCCAGGCCACTTAAGAGAGCTGCCAATGAGTGCCTATGATAAGTTCTTGGCCACCGCATATTTTCAATTCCCGGGGATTCGATTTCTCTAAATCAAACGTTGAAAAGTGCTTCTCGTGGATCGGAGAACCGTCACGAATCTACACTCGCATTTTTCGCCACTCCAGGTGAAATACAAAAAGGGACTGATAGATACATCGTCTGAAATTGATCTGAGTCAATTCTCCTGACTTGAAAGCCGCATACTTAACCCTAGTTAGAACAAGGTTGTACGCCGTGCCGTCTGAGCGGCACTGATTAACTTGTAACTATATAGGAGAGTGACATGAACTTAGAAAAGCTTAAGCCCTGGAACTGGTTCAAGCACGAGGAAAATGACACTGGCAAGGGAAGCCAGATCCCGGTAAGTCGCAGCGAGGCTGAAAACTTGCCGCTGGCGGGTCGAGGTACCCTGATGAACCTGCACCGCGAAATGGATCGTTGGTTCGAAGATGCATTCAAGTCGTTCAGTATGCCGTCGCTGGATTCAAATCTGCAATCCAGAGCCATGCCTGGCATATCCTTGTCAAATATCTATCAACCACAGATTGATGTATCGGGTGATTCCAACTGTTACGAAATCAACCTTGAAGTACCAGGCCTGACCGAGTCTGATCTCTCGCTCGAGGTAAAGGATGATGTATTGACCATCAAGGGGGAAAAGGAGGAGCATAGTGAAGATAAAGATAAGCACTATTATCGTGTCGAACGCAGCTACGGATCGTTTCAACGGACCTTGGCACTGCCCGATGACGCAATCGGGGATGAAATCAAGGCAAACCTTGATAAGGGCGTTTTAAGACTAGAGATTCCCCGACGTGAAACTGCAACCCAGGAAGTCAAACGCATATCAATTAATTCATAAATGATATTTGAGCACAGGGCTGGCCTTGTCCTGGTCCTGGTCAGCTGCCTACAGTGGATTGTGCACGAGTGATGTGATTGTAGGTGCCAACAAACGCAAGGTATACGATATCAAATCGTTGGAAGCTGCACTGCAGCAAAGCACGACATCAGTGCCGCTTCGAGTCGATCGTAACGGCGGCTCGTTGTTTGTCGTGGTTAGATAAGCACTATTTGCGATTGACACAAGCTTCACCGGCAGAGAGATTTAACGCATGTGTTGCGTTGACCGGTTGAACTCACCAGTCAAAGCCGACGGATTCGTTGTTAACCAGGATCAGATCGATTTCGTCATGCGATACCCCGAGCACTTCAATCGGGTCTTTGATTGCAGGCTGACCGCCAATCCGATAGACAATCGTCTGCTTGTAATGGTCACTTGCGAGGAAATCGTTGAGCTCCTCGTAAAGGCGAAAATTGGCCAGATAGGGTTTCAAGTTTATAATCCGGGTCTGCAGTGAGGTACAGGCACTATTCAGCAATGTGTGAACCGGTTTCATATCGCTATCCCAGTACTGCAATGCTTGGCGCATTGTTGTTGCTTGTCGCCGGCAGCTGTCTGCCCAGTCCAGCACAGGCCGACGATCGCTTTCGAGACAGTCGTGAACAAATGATACGCTTGATCGAAGCCGATGTCCGTTACACCAGCAGTTACCTCAAGCGATCGTCCCTCGACCGACGAGTGCTCGACGCGATGGCGAGGGTGCCGCGACACGAGTTTGTGCCACCCCAGCTGGTCGATATGGCCTACCAGAACCGCCCGCTACCGATCGGTCACGGCCAGACAATATCGCAACCCTACATCGTCGCGATCATGACCGATTTAATGGACCTCGAGCCGGGTCAACGCGTTCTGGAGATCGGCACGGGTTCCGGCTACCAGGCCGCGGTACTGGCGGAGATCGGCGTCAGGGTATGGAGCATCGAAATCATCCCTGCGCTCGGCGAACAGGCACAAACCCGATTGCAGGTGCCCGGCTATGACCAGGTCGAAGTACGCCTCGGCGATGGCTATTACGGCTGGCGCGAGAATGCGCCTTTCGATGCCATCATCGTGACCGCGGCTGCGAGCCACATTCCCCCGCCGCTGTTACAACAACTCAAACCGGGTGGAAAGATGATCATTCCGGTGGGTAGCCAATTTTCGACCCAGCAATTGCTACTGGTTACCCGCAAAGAAAACGATGAATTTACAACGCGCCAGGTGTTGCCGGTCAGGTTCGTGCCGCTGACAGGGGATCACTAGCTCAATCGTGACCTCGAACGCGCAGCCTCGGATCTCCATAGCTCTGATTTCGGCAGCGGTGCTCGGTTACGAAATCCTGCTGATGGCGTTGTTTTCGTTAATCCAGTGGCATCACTTCGCCTACATGGTGGTCAGCATCGCGCTGCTCGGTTTCGGTGTCAGCGGCAGTTTTCTGGTTTTGGTCCGGGCCATTTTCGAAAATCATTTCCGCAACTTTGCGATGGTTCAGGCCTGCCTGTTCGGGGTGAGTTCGCTGTTGTGCTTCGCGCTGGCCCAGCGTCTTTCGTTCAACCCCGAGGAGTTGATCTGGGACAATGACCACTGGCTGCGACTTGGGCTGGTTATTCTGCTGCTGGCGCTGCCGTTCTTTTTCGCGGCCAACCTGATTGGGCTGGCGCTGATGAGGTTCAAGTTTTCGTTAGCGCGGATTTACGCAGCAGACCTGTTCGGCGCGGGCGTGGGCGCGCTTGGCATTATTGCAATACTGTTCCTGGTACCGCCGGCAGTGGCGCTTCGTGTTATATCGTTTATGGGATTTGCCGCCGCTGCCGTGCTCTGGGTCGAATACCGGGGGCGCTGGCGCGGGGTCCTCATCGGCCTGCCGATAATCATACTTTGCCTGTACTCACTACCCGGCACATGGACGGAGCCTCTCATATCTCCTTACAAGGGTCTCAGCCAGTTGTTGCGCGTGCCCGGTACCCAGGTGGTTGCCGAGCGTTTCAGCCCGCTCGGCATGATTAACGTGGTAGCAAGCAAGACCGTTCCACTGCGCCATGCGCCGGGGCTGAGCCTCAACGCCAACACCGAGCCACCGGTGCAACTCGGGCTATTTGTCAATGGTGGCGGGTTAACGGCGATCACGCGCTATTTCGGGGTTCGCGCCGATCTTACCCATTTGGACTACCTGACTTCGGCGCTACCCTACCATCTGCAGGCACCCGAGAGGGTTCTGATACTGGGCGCCGGAGGCGGAGCCGGCATCTTGCAGGCGCTCTACCATGAGGCAGAACGAATCGACGCGGTAGAAATCAATCCCCAGGTGGTAGAACTGGTGCGCGATCGCTTTGGCGAATTCAGTGGCGGGATCTTCGATCATGCCCGCGTCAATCTGCAGATCGCCGAGGCGCGCGGATTCCTGCAGCGCGCAACCAGCCGTTATGATTTGATCCAGTTTCCAGTACTCGATTCATTAAGTACCGCAGCGGGCGGCGTCCACGGTCTCAACGAGAACTACTTATATACCATCGAGGCGCTGCAACAGGCAATAAGCCGGCTCGATGACCAGGGATATATCGCCCTGACGCACGGCATCAAGTTGCCGCCTCGCAATAGTCTCAAATTGTTTGCCAGCGCGATCGAGGCGCTCAAGGTTCTCGGAGCCGATAACATCGAGCGGCGCCTGGCGTTAATCCGTGGCTGGCAAACCAGCACGCTATTGATAAAAAACGGTGAAATCAGCATCGCGGACATCAATGCGATTAAGGGTTTCTGCAGGCAACGGTCGTTCGACCTGGCCTACTACCCGGGTATGCCGGCGCATGAGGCAAACCTCTATAACCAGCTCGAAGCCTCTTACTTCTATGACGGCACACGCGCACTGCTCGGCAAGCAGCACGATCAATTCCTCCAGGATTACAAGTTCAACCTCGAACCGGCGACCGACGACCGCCCGTTTCACTCCCACTTCGTCAAATGGAGCAGCCTGCCGGAAATAATCGAGCTGCGGCATCGCGGCGGTGGTGCATTACTGGAAACCGGTTACCTGACCCTGGTAATCACGCTGGTGCTGGCACTGCTGTTCAGCGCGCTGCTGATCCTGTTACCGCTTGCTTTTATTCGCCGGGATAGCCCGCGCATAGCCGGAAATTCGAGCAGCCTCAAAGTACTGAGCTATTTTTTCGCGCTGGGACTGGGTTTCCTGCTGATCGAAATCGCCTTTTTACAGAAATTTATATTACTGCTGCATCATCCAATTTACGCCGCCGCGGTGGTACTGGCTTCGTTCCTGGTTGCAGCTGGAGCCGGCAGCGCCTACGCACAGCGCTTTGCCGGTCAACTTCGTTCAAAAAAAGTCACTGCCACCGCGGTGGTTATGATCATCGCGCTAGGCATCGCTTACCTCGCGCTACTTGAGCCATTGATGCAGTTCGCTGGGAGCTGGCAGCTGGGGGTCAAGATACTGCTCAGCATCACGTTGATAGCGCCCCTGGGTTTTTGCATGGGGATACCTTTCCCGATAGGCCTGTCCGCGCTTGCTACCAGTCCGCCATCGCTGACCGCCTGGGCCTGGGGCATAAATGGTTGTGCCTCGGTGATTAGCGCGATCCTGGCAACCCTGCTCGCGATCCATTTTGGCTTCAATGCCGTGATCTTGCTGGCGCTCGCCTGTTATTGCGTAGCAGCGGTCAATTTTCCTGAATCAACAGCTGACTGACATCTGGAATATAAAAAGAAAATTGCTCTCTGACTCGTATTTTCCAATGAGTATACTGCTCCCGGAACGCGCTTAATCCGGCCCATCGCATCCAGGCCGCAATGTAGCGGATGCCCGCGGCGGCGGGAAAATCTCTACCTGCCCAATAACCTGTCCTTTGCCAGATTGATCATGGCCGCAAGATAAGCGGATCCGCCACGGTCCGGATGCATTTTCTGCATCAGCCGACGGTGCGCCTCGATTATCTCCTTCTCGCCGGCGTCGGATGATACTCCCAGTATCTGCAGCGCCTCTTCGCGTGATATTTCGCCCGGTTCGCTGGCGGCCCGCTGTTGCCCCTGCGTGCCGGCCTGTTGTTGCCAGGTGTCCGCATAAACCCGGTCCAGGTAGGCCTGCAGCAAGGCAACCGACTCTTCGTCGTCCTGACACTCGCGCAACATTTGCAGCAACGCGTCGAGGCCCAGTTGATCGAGCGTGCTACCCTTGAACTGTCCTGCCAGAACTTCCCCGTTGATGTCCCCCGAATCATGGTTCAGCGTCATGCGGATATACTTGCTATCGACGGTAGAAGTTTGACCGCTGCTCGGTTCGCTCCTTGATTTCAAAGCATCAATGCCAGCCAGCACGCGTTTGAGCAGCGGAATATGGCCGAGCAACGTCAGCAAGCCCCGCACGAACGGCAACATTGCGGCAAACACCGCCATCAGCCAATGCGCCCGACCCGCCAGCACCAGCATCAGCAGTCCCGCCGCGAGCAGGACCGCTATCCATTGCCAGTAAACCCTGGGAGGCTGGCGAAACAACCAGCGGGACAAGATGAACAATCCAACCACCAGGCCGAGCAACAATAACAGCCGTACCACGGGTCAATCCTTGCTCAACTGGCGCGTCAGTTTCCGCACAACATCGCTGCGATCTTTACTGAAATCCTGCAAGGCTTTCTGACCGCCGGCGGCATAGACGGCTACTGCGCTCAACAGGTCGCGCAATTGACCGGCGCTGGCCGCGTCGAAGGAACAGTAGGCGCCGTGGGTCAACCGTGCGATCTCTTTGAACGCCCGTTGCGCCACGAGCTCCTCACCTTCATGAAACAGGAAAGCAGGCACCCCGAGCATCCCCAGTTCACCCGCCAAATGGCACAATCGGTCCACGTCTTCCTCCATGCAGTCGCCAACGAAGACGAGCGCCTGGACTTTGTTTTGTTTTGTCTGCTCGATTGCCTGACGAAGTACCTTTTCGATTTGCGTATAACCACCCCGGCAAGACACACTCGTCATGCGTTGCAGCAACGCATCCGCAGAAGTCAGCCACGGGCTCGCCTCGAACTCACCGAAGCCGCGGTAATAGCAAAGCTGAATACCAAGACCGCCGAGCGCCGCGGTTTCGGTGAACATCTCACCCTGAATCTGACAGGCTCGGTCCCAGGTGGGCTCTCGACTGGCAGTGGCGTCCATCGCAAACATCAATCGCCCACGTTCCTGACCGGATTTGATCACCGGCGTCGACCTGACCTGCTGCACGAACGCATCGATTGCGGCTTTGCTCGATTTTTGCGGAAGATCTTTGTCTGTGCCTGCCATGAAATCCGTCTTTGGACAGTAAATTCGGGGATAGTATACCTATTTTCCAACCGACGGTTTCCAGGCCTGGACCAGGTATACCTATACCACGAATGGAGAAAAATACGTGAAAATACGGAAGTGGAATTTACAAAGGCTTCAATGACCGGGTCGGTTTTTCCCACTGAGAAATGGGATTTGAACATCGGCTCTCTCCAAAGCTGACACCCAATTCGCTGGGCCAGGAGGCAATCTTCGGCCACAAAGCGGCATCGAGTTAAAAGATTATGTATGATTCGAGTAAATCCAACTCATTCGCCAGCTTAATATGCGATATCCCGAATTAAATGGCCGCCCTCTAGTAATAATAAAGAGGCCAACGGCCTCTTAAACATATTTTATGCGGTAATGCTAGAGTGGTAAACCTTAACGGAATCTTGCCTAACGTGTTATCTCAGCAGTACATTATCTATCAGCTCTGCTGGAGGATTTGCAATGCAAATAGACTTAAAAGACAAGCGTGTGCTGGTCACGGGAGGGACGCGAGGCATTGGACGAGGGGCAGTCGAAGCTTTTCTTGAATCTGGTGCTCGCGTTGCTATAAATGGGAGAACGACTGAATCTACGACCGCAGCAATAGCAGAACTGGGCGAAGGAGAGAGACTCATAGCCGCACCTGGGGACGTAGCTACAGCGTCAGGTTGTGAGTCCATCACGAAAACCGCCATTAATGAACTGGGAGGTCTCGATATTCTGGTTAATAGCGCCGGAGTAGCCAGGCTTGGGCCGATCAAAGATTTCGATGAAGCAGCCTGGGATCAGACGCTTGATGTCAATCTGAAAGGTACGTTTTTCTGTATCCGCTCGGCGTTGGCGGCGTTACGTGATAGTAAAGGCAATATTGTCAACCTGGCATCTGACGCTGGTCTGATTGGCGCTTTAGACCTTGTCGTCTATTGCGCTTCAAAAGGTGGGGTCGTTAACATGACCCGTGCTATGGCTCTCGAGCTCGCACCTGATGTCCGCGTAAACTGTGTTTGTCCAGGCTATGTTGATACCGATATGGTGCGGCGCGATGGTATCGAGCAGGCGAGCGACCCGGTTACCCAGGAGCAATCACTCATCGACGAAGCACCGCTGAAACGCATAGCTACACCTGGAGAAATAGCCTCCGCCATCATTTACCTTGCTTCAGACGACGCGCGCTTTGTCACCGGGGCTGCATTTCAAATCGACGGTGGTACAACAGCGGGTTGGTAAAAATATGACTAATCGCTGCCTAACGATGGGGATTTTGCCCACAGTACCGCATAACAACGCATGCAGACAAAGTGCCCGCTACGCGCTCACTTTGCCGCTGATGAGGAGCGTTAGGCGACAACACGAGACTTATGAGTGAATAATCAACTCCGCAATAAACTGGCCATCAAGGCACTGTGGGCGCTCTGTCATTTATTGGCCGGAATCCGTGACACCGTCCGCGGTTCGAGCGCTCTGGA
>Ga0255039_10000151_pt1 | contig 23936 bp, 17 predicted proteins | sample BC1_12_1_MG_FD_181713 | JGI IMG/M metagenome (GOLD analysis project Ga0255039, IMG submission 181713) | Seawater microbial communities from Strait of Georgia, British Columbia, Canada - BC1_12_1 | ecosystem: Environmental > Aquatic > Marine > Strait | place: Canada: British Columbia | collected... | reverse complement strand
TATTATCAAGTTTGTGATCGGTTAAACCTTCAAATACAGGTTTTTGATTTATATTTGTAATTTCAACAGGAATGGTAGTGGTATCAGTTAAGCCGCCAGTATCAGTAACGGTAAATTTAAAAGAATATGAAGCGGCCTGAAAATAATTAGGCGTCCATGTGAAAATATTATTAACGATTTGCGCATCACCAGCAGGCATATTATTACATGAATAAATAAGCCCACTGTCGTCGTCGGTGGCGATCAAGGCAATGGTAACTTTTTGACCTTCTGTACTTAATACGCCCCTGTGTTGTAAAAATACAGGACTTTGGTTGGCGTTAAGTACTGTGATATTGACATTTTGTGAAGCAGTACCGCCGTTACCGTCAGACGCAATAAACGTAAGCGTGTACGGCGTGGCACTTCCCTGGCTAGTTGTAGGCGTCCAAAAAAATTGATTATTTGTTAATGAAGAACCAGCGGGCATGTTGTTTGCCGAATAAGTGATGGGGTCACCATCGGCATCTGTCGCCGAAAGAATAATAGCCAAACTACTTTGTTCAGTAATTGTTCTATTGCTGATTGTGCTCAAAGTGGGGGGTGTATTTTGATTGTTTACATTGGCAATTTTTTGAATTTCACTTTCGGATAATGCATAATTATAGATTTTAAATTCATCTAAATTCCCTTTGTAGCCGCCAATTTTGGTTCGATAACCAATATCATATATTGGATATATATTGACATTTGAAGATAAATTACTTTTTGAATCTGTGCCACTATAAATAAGATTCGAATTTTTATAAATCTTTGTTTCGCCTTCATTGAAGACGAAGCACCAATGTGCCCATATACCTAGATCAATGACATTTTCTACCAGGTGATTAGTGCCCCATGATTCATTTAAGTGCCATTTTACTCTTACGGAATTATTATTTCCTGAATCTCCGAAGGAAATTAATAAATTATTAGCCGCCCATAAAGCATAGTAATTGCTTCCTAGACTATCTTGCTTAGCAAAAAAAGAAATAGTTGCGCGATTTGTATTATTTAAATTATGAAATACAGGAATCCTTATATAACTTTGTCCATCAAAATGTACAGATTGATTTACTAAACCTGAATCAGACTGGGTGCCATACATCTTTAATTTATGTTTGTAAGCCGAATCATCTAGGGTAGCCAGTGGATTATCAAATGAAAGATGGCCTATTACTGGGTTGTCGCAATAATATTGATATGTATTATCAGCAAAGTTGCCAAATATATCTTCTGTGTTTTTAATATCAATGGCGTAAGGTATTAATACTTGTTGCGTGTTTGTGTTTAATATAATTTCTTTTTCATTTTTTAGTTCAATATTTTGAACAATAATGTTATTACTAATATTAATGTTCGATGTTGTGATGCTAGATATTTTTATGGCCTCATCAAATTGTACTAATATGCGATTCAAACCGAGTGTTAATACATTTGTGATTACAGGGCCAGTTGTGTCTAAGAAATTTGAATTTAGTAATTTATCATTACTCATTTGAATATCGATTGTAGCTTTTTGACTGTTTACATCACCTTCCCATGCGGCAAAGGTGTACCCGCTATCTGCTTTTGCATATAATTGAACGCTTTCGTTTGGATTAAAGAAATATTTATTTGGGGTTCTCTCGACAGTGCCATAGCCGTCTCGAGTGGTTTGGAGTAGAAATTCTGATTTAAGTTTGCTTGAATTATATTCATAGCAAGATATATCTGGAGAGCCATCTCTCATAAATTCATTAATATCGCAAAAAAGTTTTGAACGAATAGCATGATTTGTTGGTATGAAATGAGACAAATCTACACCGGCATTTATTGCGGGGCTGTTTGTAGTGTGGTTAAAATTATTGTTTTCAAAATCAATAAATAACGTATCTGGATTGGTTATTAAAGTCGAATTGTTTGGAATGTCGGGTAGCTCTGATAAATAAATGTTATAGCTATGTTCCGCTTTGCTCAGAGCTCCCTTTGGTAGTGATGTTAAAATATTATTACTGATAATAAGTTTATCCAAATGAGGATCTAAAAAAGAACCATAGATTGCATCTTCTCCGTTTTTAGGTATCAATATATTATTTAAAATTTTAATTGTACCAGCTGATTCATTTACCCAATGTGCAAAAGGCGCAATTTTATCATTAGATAGTATATTGTTTATAATAAGGCAATCTTTAACAGCTCGCATGCGTAAATAGGGTGCTATATTATTTGCGACAGTGATGTTTTCTGAATAGTAATTGAGTGATGCATTCCCGTATACGGTAATACCACTATTATGAGTGCCGTGTGGCGCACCGATGGTATTTTTGTAAATTGTTCCTTCATTTACACCACTAAAATAAATTGCTGAACTAGCAGTGTTTTCAATTGTATTGTTGGAGACCATGACATTTTGAGGATGAGAAGTGCCGCCACTGGTGAGGCATGCTATACCGCTACCACTATTGATGTGATTGATTATATTTCCATTGATGACATCATTCTTACCAGATGCAATAATAATTGCATTACCTCTGACATCATGAATATTATTATTAGCAATCGTGACAGCATCATGAGATGAACCACGAATTTCAATAGCAGTATTCGTAAAGTACTCAATATCAAAACCTTCGATAGTAAAATGGCTTTGTTCTTTAGAAAGAAAAGCGGTTTTTAGTTTCATCGCTTGAATACTGTTTTGAAAACTGTCTCTTTCATGAGGCCATAGATAGACGATATAATTGTCGTTATCATATTCTTTTAAAGCAAAGGTTCCGGGACGGTTAATAAACGATGTATGGTTTATAATCGTGTATTTGTCTCCGGCGGCGAATAATCGGTTATCCGTTTTCTCGAGAAAAATCTTGTTAAGGGTAGGGTCAAAATGACTGATATTTACTCGTGGGCCAATACGATCATCGTGATTATACCCATAGTATGATTGTACTAGGCAACCTTCCCAATAATTACTACTTGTTTGATTTAAATTTGTAGTATCAGAAATGAATTTATTTTGTCCCCATGTTGAATTCGCATTATTTATAGTATAAAAGTATTTATCTGAAAAAATTAATGGATCTTCTTGATGTGGCGCATGTGCAATGAACAGCGGTGTTCCGTTTTCAAATAAATTAGGATTATTGAAAGATCCTATATAAGATTTTGGGAAAATGCTGTAATAAATATTTGAGTAATTGGGGTTCAGATTACCATCAGCATCATTCATTGCCTGAGTAGAATTAGTACATAAGGTCCAATTTGCAATTGAAGAAGAGCCTGTAATTATCGGATGTTCATCAGGGTAGTTTTTTAATATGAATTGATTATTCTGAGCGCCGCTTTTAAGAACGGTAATTTCTTCTTTATATGTACCTGATCTTACTAAAATTATATCACCAGGCTGAATGGGCGATTTGGTGCTTACTGAATAATTTATCGTTTTCCATGGTTGATTAATAGTACCGGGATTTGTGTCATCGCCGCTAGTAGATACATAGTAGGTTTCGGCATATAAGTTTAGTGAAGTGGCAATAATAAGTGATAAAATAATAGGCGCTAGTAAACGCGTATTTGAATTTGTCGATAACATTCTATGTAAAATATCTCTAAAGCAAAACCGATACAATACATATGTTGTATTTGCAATAGATCTCAGCATATTTGTTTTAAATTTTATCATAATAACACCCTTATACGTTGGTTACATTAGTTCTATGTGGTTCTACTGTACTATAATATTTCATAATTAATATGTAAGATAGAAAAACAATTTTGTTTAGGGGATTTAGGGTATTTGAGTTAAATTATGTTGTTTAATCCCTTTGAATCGATTAATCATTAAAAAGTATAAACTGAAATATATATGAAACAAAATATTTATGAAAAAATATTATTGTCAGGAAAAATATAAAGGACAAATCTAATATTTCGGCCTCTAAAGCAACACATTAAAGCTTGTTAAACCGTATCGTGATACGGTAATTTATATAGTAATGGTATAGGGGGGGGTGACTAAATCGACAACTTTTCATATATAAATGTTATAAAATTATGTTCAATAAAAGATTAATCTATCATTTTATGAATGTCGATAACATAAGAGCGGTCTATATTTTCTAATGAAATATGACCTAAACTATGTATTTAAAGGGAATTATGGCAAATTCATGTTTTGTCTGACGGGGACGGAGTCTGGGTACTTTTTTTTAAGATCTCAAAGAAGATTCCGCCAACTGTAATTAGTTAGAAATACCACTACAATAATTATACGCTATCTAACAATGTGGTACATCCGATAACTGCGTATTGCATAGTAACTTTAGATTTATTACTAGTCGACTAAAAGTTTGTTTTAGTCGATAAAATATCTAGGGCCTACCAGAACTATTTAAACCGTTGTCGATATGTGTCATATCATATTTAATATTTACAAGTTCCAAAAAGTATAGTCAAACTTTAATTATAGACCACTCGCTGCGAAATAAGAGCTATATGTAAAGTGTTCACCATTGTTCTTTTGAGATATCAAAAATTATAAATTTAAATTGAAAGCCTGAGATTTACTAGTGTCAAAACCTTCATTGATGATTAATGCGATTAGTAATTGGATTGCAATTTTCATTCAAATAATTATCGGGTTCTTTTTAACGCCATTTATTATTAAATACCTAGACCAAACGGGGTATGGTGTCTGGATATTAGTAAGTTCATTTGTTGGATATTATGGCCTTTTAAACTTAGGTGTCGCTTCGGCAATAACAAGATATATTGCCAGATTTACTGCTCAAAACAATATAGAGGAATTAAATAGAACGGCTAATACTGCATTGTTTATGTTTTGCGGTACCGGGTTAACGGCAATACTAATTTCTTTTGTTGCAGCTGATTGGTTAGCGCAATTTTTTCAAGTAAATCCTGGTGATTATAATGAATTTAAAAAAGTTATTTGGATTCTTGGCGTGGCAACGGGGCTGACATTTCCTGTATCGGTGTTTACCGCAATCATTACGGCAAGAGAAAGATATGTTTCTGTAAATTGTGTAAACATTATTGTGACATTAATTCGAACAGGATTAGTTATTGCCATTCTTTTGGCTGGTTATGGATTAGTAGGTATTGCATATCCTACTTTAGCCAGTGCGATAATTTCGTTAGTGATCTTTTATTATTTAACAAGGAAAATTGTACCAGAGTTCAAGATACAATTAAGTAGTGTCAGTAGAGCAACCCTTAAGATGTTAGTTGTTTATGGTGGGTTCACAACGATCATTGCAGTTGCTGATATTTTCAGAATGAAAATTGATAGTATCGTGATTGGCAAGATGATTGGGATCATTGATGTAGGGCAGTATGGTATCGCGGCATTATTAATACAATATATGCTTAAATTGGTTGCTTCGGGTATGAGTGTCTTGGCCCCAAGATTTGCATCATTAGATGGCGCAGATAAGCACAAAGAATTAAAGGAAACTTTTATAACAGCATTGTCAGTTTCAAGCTTTCTAGCCTTCGGGGTAGTATTGATGATGCAGTTTTTTGGTGAATCCTTTATATTAATATGGGTTGGTAAAGATTTTTCTGCGGCAATTCCCGTATTACTTCTTTTATCAATTTCGTATGCTTTTGCACTTTCGCAAACCCCAGGCATTGGGCTAATGTATGCACTCAATAAGCATCGTTATTATGCAATAGCAAACTTAATTGAAGCAGTAGCAAATATTGTAATAAGTATAATATTAGCGCCAAAATATGGTATTATTGGCGTAGCGCTTGGAACGGTCATTCCTATGGCTATTATGAAATTATTTGTACAACCTATCTATGTTTCTAGAATTATTTCTATACGTTTACGAGATTATGTTAAGCCTATAATGCCATCATTTATTATTGCTTTTATCATGGTTTTTCTGTTGTTTATGTTCAAAGGGTATTTTAATCAATCATTTGAATTTACCACTTATTTTGGTATTGCCTTTTGCGCGATTTTGATTGGCCTAATATATATTATATTAAACTGTATTGTTTCAAAACCGCTTAAAAAAATCGTAATATCGATAGTAGGCAGAATATTCAAACCAAATAATGCGAGTATGTAATATTTTGGTCAAGGTACCTTAATCATTATTTATATGTTAGCAATCATCAAGCGGTATGAATTTAATGATATTACAGCACAATAAGGATCAATGTAAATGAATTATTTGAGAAGATTAGTAGATACCTCAGGGACTATTAATTATCTATTAAAACAAAAATTATCAACAAAGCATCCGCGTTTTGCCTATGTAAATGGATGGATAGGTCGAAATAATTTAGGTGATGAAATATTGTTGGAAGCAGCTAAAAGGTTATTTCCTAAGGCAAGTATGATTCCTTATCCTGATGCAGGTGGAAGAGTTGTTACTTCAGTATCTAAAGTGTTAAACCTTTTTGAGTATGGGTTAATGGCTGGTGGTACGGTAATTAATAAAAGTCCAAGACAACTTAGGGTTGCTGAAGAATCTTTTGGGTTAAACAAAAAGAACATTGTGTTTGGATCGGGAGTATGCGACCCTACTATTTGGTCAAAATGGCCAGGATGGCACGATATACTACATAAGTGGGCACCAATATTGAATGAATGTGCCTATGTTGGTGTTAGAGGACCGATTTCTGCAAAGTTATTGCAAGATGCAGGTATTTCAAAGGCTGAAGTAATAGGAGATCCTGTCTTAGCATTATCTGACGATGCGCCAAATATGACTCAATACGTTCCTAAAACAGTGGGATTTAATATTGGGCATGCGTATAACCATGTTTGGGGTTCTGAAGAAGTTATTCAAGAAGAGTTTGTGAAATTAGCAAGGTTCGCAAAAGAAGCCAATTGGAAAGTAAAATGGGTTGTGGTATGGCCTGAAGATCTTGAGATTACAAAGAAGGTAGCTAAGGCTAGTGGCACAGATGATATGATCCAAGAAGTGTATAACGATTATAGTGAGTATATGGACAGTGTGCGCTCTCTGAGCACGTTTGTAGGTATGAAATTGCACGCGGTGGCATTGGCTACTTGCGCCTTTGTACCCTCGTTGATGTTGGAGTATCGACCGAAATGTAGAGATTATATGTTAGCAATCGGACAAGGCGCATCGACTGTTAGGACGGATCAATTTAATGCCATAGACGCTTGGGAGACAATACAACATTGGGATGCAGAGCGATCTATGGTATCAAATGCACTTTACCAAGGGATTAGACCTGTTCGTGAAAGACAATTCCAAGTAGCTAGTGAGGTATATAATGATTTGGATGCGCTAAATGACTGAGATTAAAATTAGTGTTATTATTCCACTGTATAATAAAAGTAAATATATTGCTAGAGCTTTAGATTCAGTACTTGCTCAAACATTTACAAACTTTGAAATAGTAGTTATTGATGATGGTTCTACAGATTGTGGCCCAGAAATAGTAGCACAATATAATGATAAACGCATAAAACTTATAAAGCAAGCGAACCAAGGGCCAGGCGCTGCTAGGAATCGTGGTATGGAAGAAAGTCGAGGGGGGCTGTTGGCTTTTTTAGATGCTGACGATGAATGGATGACACTTTTTCTTGAACGATCATTTAACAATTTTGTGAAATATCCAGAATGCGATATTTCTGCGACTTCATATTTTCAGGGACCACAAAAAAAGGATTTTAGTGAATTATTTATAGAACGTGGGATTAATGATGGTTTATGGAAAATAGATACTAATACAACTGTTGAGTCGCTTAAATATGCAGTCGACTTTTTTAGTTCCTGCACATTGCTTTGTAAGCGTGAAGTCCTAGAGCAATATTCTGGTTTTTATACAAGAGAAGGGTGTTCATACGGTGAAGATGCTCATTTGTTCTTGCAATTACTACTTACCTCTACGGTCTATAGGGACACTAAGTCACTAGTGTGGTACCACACTGAAGCCTCTGAGTTAAGTGATAATGGTCGTGAAACCATTTGCCCGCCTAGACCAATATTAAGTGATCCTTCGGTTGTTCGGGAAGGGTGTCCTGGCGATTACCAAAACTTATTAGAGGAATATCTGGGCTATTATGCTATTTTAACAATGCATGATCATTTAAATATTGGAGATACGATAACCTGTGCAGGATATTTTAAAGCATTTCCTCGAATGAAAAAATGGCGAATGGAATATATAAAATTAAAATTTAAAACAATGTTTCCAAAATTAATTCCATTATGTAGGGTACTGAAAAGAAAATGAAGAAATATATACCAAATAAAATTATTGAGAAATATCGTTATCTTCGTGCAATGATTTTAAGCATCGGTCTTAACAAGAATAAAAAATTTATTCAATCAGATCGAGAATTAAACGCAAGTGCTGATTATTCAGTAATTGTGGCTATACATGATGCGCCTCAAGTCACGTTGAGGTGCTTACAAAGTTTGGCAGTTTATGGCGGTAAGGCTGAAGTTATTTTAATTAATGATGGTTCTAAACTTCCAGAAACTATCTCAATTATCAACGAATTTATAGAAGCAATGAATTGGCGTGTCATTCATCATGAGAAAGCACAGGGGCATAGTCAGGCTTGTCGAACTGGCGTATTGGCCTCTGAAAGAAAATATTTGTGTTTACTTAATTCCGATACGGTTTTAACGCCGTGGAGTTGGTGTGGTACTACCGATGCATTTGAAAGTGAGCCTAGAATTGCAATCACTGGACCTACTACAAGTTGGGCAGGTACAGATCAATCTTTAACGCGTGCTGAACATTGTAGAATGTATTGGAATGATAGTCAAATATGTGATTTTTCAGAAAAGTATGTTTCGGGTATTGAGAATAAAACATGGGTAGATTTACCTGAAATAAGTGGATTTGCCTTTTTCATGAGAAGAGCTATTTGGGATGAGTTCGACGGTTTTAATGTGAACTTGCCAGGGTATGGTAATGAAACAGAATTATGCAAAAGAATTTCCAAGACTGACTATCGTATGGTATGGACTAAAAATAGTTATATTCATCATTTTGGTCGTTCAAGTTTTAGTGGTGTGTTGACAAAAGATGAGATTCGTAAGAAAAGACAAGCGGCAAAAGCATACATCGATAATATGAAGTAATGTATTATTGTGATATTAGGGTAAAAGTTCATGAATATTTCTTTTGTATTACCGCATGGTGGACGGGCAGGTGCAGTCAAATCTACCGTCAAAGTAGCAAATGGATTGTCATTACGTGGGCACAAAGTGAGGCTATTAGTTAATAGCAAACCAAGAAGTATCCGAGTGAAATTAAGGGATATTTGGTGGCGTATCAGATATTCAGACGGAAGTGACTGGCTAAATTTGTTTGAAGGTCGGCCTGAATTTTTTAGAGATATAACCAAATGCACATTTGTTGACAATGAGATTGTAGTTGCTTCGGGTTGGTGGGCGGCAAATAAATTAAAGGAGATACAAGGAAGTGCTATCATTAAAGTGCATCACATGAGAAGTATGATGGGTAGTGAAGAGGAAATCGCTGAAAATTGGAGTGAGAAAGTGACCAAAATTATTATAGGTTCTTTCATGAAAGAGCCTATAGAAAGAATATGCAATCAAAAGATCAATGCAATTATCCCAAATGGCATAGATAGATGTGACTACTACCCTGTTGTTGATGAGCATTTACGTGATGGAATTGGCACCATTTTTGGTACTTCAGTCTATAAAGACCCCGAGGTGATTTTAAATGTGCTTGGAAAAATGAAACAGTTATTTCCGAATATACCACAGCGCGTTTTTGGCGCAGCAAGAAAACCTCAGCAAATTGATAAAGAAAACTATTATAGATTACCATCATTAGTTGACACTCGCATGATTTATTCTAAGAGTAAGGTTTGGTTTATTGGTAGTAGCTCAGAGGGGTTTAGTGTACCTATTTTAGAGGCTATGGCATGTGGGTGTGCAGTTATATCAACAGATTGTGGCGGCCCAAGAGATATAATTAAGGATGGAGAGAATGGCTTTTTAGTGAACGTTGCAGATGTTGATGAAATTACGAATCGCATTCAACTATTATTAAATGATGAAGCTTTAAGAAAGAAAATAGTTAATAATGGATATCAAACTGTTAATGATTTTTCATGGGAAAATTCGGTTGATAAAATGGAATCTCTTTTATTAAATTTAGTAGTAGAAAAAATTTAAATGGAGTTAGTAACCCTTTTAATTGCGACGACATGCAGCTTTCTTATCTTTTTAAGAAAACCAGCTGATGCGTTAATAATATATATATTGGCACTTGCTTGGTACCCATCGTATGTCACACTTAAATTAGGGACTGTAGATTTTCCTGTTTCCCGAATATTAATCATAGCAATTTTTTTTAAAATATGTTTATCAGCCAGTTTAAGTTTTAAATTCAAAATCTCGCGTCTTGATAAACTAATGTTAGTATATTTTATGGCTCAAATTGTTTCAGGTTTGTTTACTGAGCCAATGAAGGATTTATTAATCAATCGTTCGGGGGCATGCTTAGATACGATTTGTCCATATTTTGCGGTAAGAATATTACTTAAAAGTAAAAAAGACTATATCTATTTACTTAAAGGAATTATTTTTCTGTCAGTCCCTTTGGGGTTTATTGGGATGTATCAATCATTGACGGGGAAAAATTTATTTGGGTTTTATCGTCAATATCACGCATGGGGTAAGACTGCTTCATTGGATTATTTACTACGGGGAAACTTTTATCGTGCAGAAGTGACTTTTTCCATGTCAATTATGTATGGACTATATTATTCAATTTTAACACCCACATGTTGTGCTGTTGTCTTATGTGTAAAAGGGCATAAAAAAACAATATACACATTGCTACTTATAGCCATGGTTTTTAGTGGATTAGCGTGTATGTCTAGTGGCCCAATGCTAGCTATGGCAGTCTCTGCGCTTGTTTTGTGTTGTTATAGGTTTCGAGGGCACTGGCGACCAGTTGTTTATTTCTTTTTAGCATTTTGTATTATTGCTGAAATAGTAAGTAACCGTCATTTTTATGATATTTTAGGTAGCCTTACCCTCAATCCTGAAACAGCTTGGCATAGAAGCAAGCTGATTAATATCGCATTTTTTGAGGGTGGTATGCGTGGGCATTGGCTCATGGGATTTGGATTTAAAGATCCAGGTTGGGGGCCACGTCTAGGCGCATATGTAACAGATATAACAAATCATTTTATACTTATTTTGTGTCGTTTTGGTTTATTAGGATTGATACCCTTTATATTGATTATCATTGAGAGCATTAGGCAATTATTAAGTGCATTAACGATTTCAAGTAATGTTAAAGACAAAAAAATTATTTGGTGTTTATTATCAACTATGGGTGGCTCACTGGTTGCGATGATGACCGTTTCGATGGTTGGGCAGCCAGTAACTTGTTTCTATATTTTCTTGGGATTTTGCGTTGTTTTAAATAATATTAATTATAATACTGAAATGAAGCGGTTAAAGCAGTCGCGTAGAAGATTTAAAAGAAAGATTGTATTGCAAAAATAACAGTTAAGGGCATACCCTTCAATGCGTGGTAATTGTGAAACACTTAAATTTGTTTTGTGTAAACTGAATAATAAGGAATGATTAACATGAGTATATTTTCAAATTTGTCATATAAAAGTCGAAAGAAGAAACTTGAAATATTTTATGATCTTGTATCACCAGATAAGAATACTAAAGTCTTAGATGTCGGCGCCGAAGTTGATTTTTCGGGAAAGCGCGGTTTACAATTGATTGATGGATATCAATGGCGATCTAGTTTAACCGCCGTAAATTTGTCAGATCAGCACTGTGCAAAGATTAGTGAAAAATATCCCGAGATGACCGTGCAAGTTGGCGATGCTTGTAATCTTCCGTTTCCTGATAAATCTTTTGATATTATTTATAGTAATGCGGTAATAGAGCACGTTGGAGATTTTGAAGCACAAAAAAAGATGGCCGAAGAAATTATGAGGGTAGGCAAGTCTTGGTATATTACAACGCCAAACAGATGGTATCCATTTGAGTTTCATTTAAGGTTGCCGTTTATTACTTGGTTACCGTTTCATGGGTATAAAATATTTAGAAAACTAATTTGCTATAATCATGCAAAAAGAAGATATGGATTTGGATCTGACACCAGCAACTTACAATTAATGAGTGCTTCTGATTTACGAAAGTGTTTTCCAGAGAGTGAAATCATAAAACCTAGGGTTACCTTTATGGCTGAAACACTTGTCGCATATGGTAAAAGTGAATGATTTCTTTCATAAAACTGTTTATGAAAAATAACCATATTAACAACGTATAATCATAATTAGGTAATTTGGGTAGATGAATATTAAAATAATGTGTCAATCTATGGCTCATTTATCAATGAAAAGATATACCGGCACCTATTGGTATTACCGGAAGAAACTCGCACGTTCGCAGTGGTTTTCGCCGGAAGATATTGAGGAATTACAGTTAAAATCCTTAAAAGCGATGATTCAATATGCTTCAAAACATGTGCCATATTATCACTCATTAATGTCTCAATATGGCATTACCGCCTCGGATATTACGACATTAGATGATATAAAAAAGTTCCCAATTCTTAATAAAGATAAAATTCTCGATTCAGAGTATTCTTTGGTTTCATCAAAAATACCAAAAGTATTTTTAAGAAAAGCTTATACGGGTGGTACAACAGGAACGCCTCTTAAGATCTTTAGAAGTTTATCTTCAATTGGGTGTGAGCATGCATTTGTAAGGCGGCAATTTGATTGGGCCGGTATCAGCACTTCGGATCGAACTGCATATTTGTCCGGCAGAATTATTGTACCGCCTGATCAAGATAAAGGCAAATTCTATACATACGACCCAGTGATGAAGGAGCTTATTCTTTCTACTTACCACCTCTCTGAAAACGCATCAGCACAGTATTTGAAGGCAATGAAAGCATATGATGTAAAAGCCATTGTTGGATACCCCTCTGCAATATTTTTTATGGCAAAGATATGTATTGATATGGGGATAACGATGCAGTTAAAAGCAGCGCTCACATCTGCTGAAACATTAACGCATTCAATGCGAAAGACGATATCGGAAGCGTTTCACTGTCCTGTATATGATTTTTTAGGTAGCGCTGAAAGGGTATGTTATATATTTACATGTGAAAAAGGGAATTACCATCTTCAACCTGAATATGGATATACAGAATTGATCCCTACAGACGAAAAAAATACTTTTAAGATTATCTCTACAGGTTTTTGGAATAAAGCGATGCCATTTATACGGTACGATATGGGTGATACTGTTAAGCTAATGGATCAGGGGTGCGCCTGTGGACGAACATTTCCAATTGTTGCATCAATTTTAGGTAGAAGAGCAGATACGATTAAAACACCAACCGGTCGTGAATTTGGGGCAGCTGTTTTAACACATTTATTATATGGAACGGATCATATATTAGAAAGCCAAATTATTCAGGACGAAATAGATCATCTCTTTATTGATTATGTACCAAATAAAATGTTTAGTGATAAAGATAAAGAATCATTTAGTAAATTAATTAAACAGCATCTTCCAAGTGATTTACGCGTAGATTTTCGTGCGCGCGACATAATACCAAGAACAGCTAGTGGAAAAATTAAGGCAATCGTTTCATTAATAAAATAAACGTTTAAGGAGCATCTCATTTGTGAGTTATGTAATTTTAACACCAGCTTATAATGAAGAAAAAAATATCGGTTTAACAATTGAAAGTGTTTTGGCACAATCGATTAAGCCTGATTTATGGATTATTATTGACGATGGATCGCAAGACAATACTGGAAACATCATAAAAGAATATGCCGCGGATAATCAATGGATAATATATATATATAATGAGAAAGATAAAGAATGTAGTTATTACGCAAGTAATGTTTATGCGATATATAAAGGCATTGAACACCTAAAAAATAATAATATTAAATATGATTATTTAGCCATACTAGATGCAGATATTGAGCTGCCACAGTTGTATTATGAAAAAATATTTCAATTATTTAATACAATTGATTATCTAGGTATCGCATCAGGACATTGTTTAGACCGAGTTGGTAATGAATTAGTAGAGGGAATCTATGACTGGCGTTCAGCACCGAAAAATATAATGGTATTTAAACGCGAATGTTATGAGGAGATTGGCGGTTTTCTTCCTCTGAAATTTGCAGGGGAAGATACCCATGCTTGTTATATGGCTCGAATGAAGGGTTGGAACGTTTGGGCAACAACGGATCTTATGGTAGTGCATAATAAACCGTTAGGCACTGCATTAACTTCAAATATTTTTAAAATTCGTTTTAATCAAGGGGTTGCTGAATACTATTTAGCAACGCACCCCTTATTTATGATTTTAAAATCAATCAAGCGTTCTTTAAGGGAAGCGCCATACTTAATTGGTGGATTTGTTAGGTTGATTGGATTTGTTTTTGCACCATTGGTGGGTGGAAAACGACAGATATCTAACGAACTAATTAAATTTATCAGAGCAGAGCAATTAGGTAGGATTTTTAAATTGTCCGATAAATCAAAAAATAAAATGAAAGAGGCTGTGCATTGAAAGAACATACCATATGTTTAGCTGCATCAGCTGGCGGACACATTAGTCAGTTATTAAAATTAAGCGATGCGTGGCAGGAATCTAATGTCTTTTTTGTAACAACTACTGAAGTGTTACGAAGTAAATTGCAAAAAAGGGCACCTTCATATTTTGTTGGTGAGTCTAATAGAAATAATGCGCGAAAAGCATTCGGTGTTTTGTATAAATGTATAAAAATTATTTTAAAGGAAAAGCCAACCATAGTTATTTCTACGGGCGCATTGCATGGTTGTTTGTTATGTATCTTGGCGAAGGTTATTTGTAATGCGAAAATTATTTGGATTGATAGTATTACAAATGTAGATAAACCAAGCCTGTCTGGAAGAATTATCTATCATTTTTCAGATTTATTTATATTCCAATGGCCTGAACACCGAAAGCGATATCCTAAGGGAGAGTTTGTTGGATGTATTATTTGATTTTAACCAGTTTTTGGCTGATAATGTTTGTCTGTTTATACTACTTATTTCCATGGGCAGTGCGGTCGTTGTCTAGAATATATATACAAAAAGAAACTTTAGGCTTTGCTTTAATGTACTTGGTTGTGAATAGCATTCCATTACGTAATGAATATGTACTTACCATTTGTGAACGTCTTCTAAGTCATTTGTCAAAAAATAAATGAAAGCGCTTTAATGATATTTGTAACTGTTGGCACTCAATTCCCTTTTAATCGATTAATCAATGCTATTGATAAGTTTGTAGGAGAGGGTAAGATTCAAGAAACCATTTTTGCTCAAATTGGTGATGGTGCAACTTTGCCGAAAAATTTTGAATCTGTTTCCTCGTTAGGGAAGGTAGACTTTGACGCTAAAATTGAAGCTGCTTCTGCGGTGATTAGCCATGCAGGTATGGGTTCAATTATGATGTCCTTTCAATATGGTAAACCATTACTTGTTTTACCTCGGCTAAGTCGCTTTAACGAAGTTGTGAATGATCACCAAGTTGGAATAGCCCGTAAGTTTTCTGAAGCTGGTCATTTATTGATGTCTAATGATGAGAGTGAAATGTATAATGAAATACAAAAACTCAAAGATTTTATTCCAACGCCTCGGGAAAATCAGATTAATTTAGTTACCGAACGCGTCAAGCGATTTTTGGAAACTGGTGTCTAGAATAGCATTTCATCAAAACGATTTGATGTAATATCAGTTGCAGCTAACCCGAATATCGTAACGCGGTTATTCGCTTTACATCAGTAGAAATATAGCGTTTTAGAAAGTTATAATTTTGGATTTATCAATTATAATAGTAAATTGGAATACCAAAGACATTACTTGCAACTGCTTAAAGTCTATATACGAACAAACTTCAATGCTTAATTTTGAAGTTATCGTGGTTGATAATGCATCTTCGGATGGTTCAGTAGTGCAAATAGAAAAAGAATTTCCGCAAGTAGAACTTATTGCGAATATAGAAAATCTTGGATTTGCAACGGCAAATAACCAAGGTTTAAAAGTCTCAAAAGGGCGACATTTATTGCTATTAAATAGTGATACTATAGTGCTTGAACGCGCTCTTAATAAAATAGTACTATTTGCAGATACGCAATCTAGTGCAGGTATTATTGGTTGTCGCATTCTTAACTCAGATATGACTTTACAGAGAAGTTGTTTTAAGTTTCCTTCACTGCTAAACATGGGAATAGCCGTTATATATTTCAATCAATTGTTTTCAATGAACAAGTTTTGGGGTAGAGAGCGAATGACATGGTGGAATTATGAAGAAGAGCGTGAAGTCGATGTTGTGCTAGGCGCCTTTATGCTGGTTCGGCGAGAAGCCTTTTTGCAGGTGGGCGGTTTAGATGAATCATTTTTTATGTATGGAGAGGAAACCGATTGGTGTTGGCAATTTAAAAAAAATGGTTGGAAAGTGCTCTATGCACCAGTGGCAAAAATTGTTCATTTGGGCGGCCAAAGTAGTAAGCAAGTTAAACGAAAGATGTTATTACAATTACGATCTGGCATACTAAAATTTATTAAGAAAAATAGACATTTTGGAATTTATATTCTTGCTTGTGTATTAACCAGTGTGTGGTTTTTGGTTAGAATACCGCCTTGGATTCTATTAATGCTAATTAAACCAGGACAGTGGTCAAAAATTTTAATGAGAATAAATATTTACTTTGAAGGCGCATGGAAATCGCTGTGTGGTTGGCAGATGTTATCATCAAAATAAAAGTTCTATAAATTGTAGGATACGATCAGTAATAATAAATGATGACGGATGTTATTATTAAGTGCTAAACAAATAATAAGTGAACATAAAGGTTTAAACAATGAAAATATTAGTTACAGGAGCAGCAGGGTTTATTGGGGCAAATTTTGTAAGAATGTATTTCGAAGACAAAAAGAATGATGATAGTATCGTAGCATTAGATGCTTTAACATATGCAGGTAATTTAGAAAATTTAAACGAATATAAAGAGAATGACAAGTTCACTTTTATAAAAGGTGATATTTGCGACATTGATTTGGTAGATCAAATAATGAGTGAGATTGATGTCGTAGTTCATTTTGCAGCTGAATCCCATGTAGATCGTTCAATTATTTCTTCATCAGATTTTATTCGAACAAACATTGTTGGCACTCAGGTCCTTGCTGATGCAGCTAGAAAATATAATATTTCAAGATTTCACCACGTCTCAACGGATGAGGTATATGGGTCGCTTGGTAAAACAGGGTTGTTTTCTGAGACAACTCCTTTTGCACCTAACAGTCCATATGCCGCTTCTAAAGCTTCGTCTGACTTATTAATGTTGGCATATTTTCATACCCATGCTTTTCCTGTTGTGATCACAAACTGCAGTAATAATTATGGTCGATATCAATTTCCAGAAAAATTAATACCACTTTTTGTATCTAATTTAATTGAAGGAAAAAAAGTACCTGTATATGGTGATGGCATGCAAATTCGCGATTGGTTACATGTCGATGACCATTGTAGAGCAATAATGTCAGTGCTTAAAAAGGGAAAAGAAGGTGAAGTGTATAATGTAGGGGGAAATAATGAACAAGCAAATATTGATATTACCAAAATGATTTTGGCGCATTTGGGTAAAGATGATTCTAGTATTGAATATGTTGAAGACCGTTTGGGGCATGATAGAAGATATGCAATAGATGCTTCAAAAATAATGGATAAAATTGGCTGGACACCGCAGGTTGATTTTGAAAAAGGTTTAGGAGATACTATTGACTGGTATGTTAATAATCAAGAATGGTGGCAAAATATAAAGAGTGGTGTTTATATGGACTACTATAATTTACAGTATGGTAAACGACGGGCGGTATAAACAATATGACTCGAAAAAAAGTATTACATATTGGTGCCGAAGGCATGTTGGGCTCTCAGTTAGGCGTGTTGCTGACTAATTGTAAAGATTTGGAAATTACGTCTACTTCACACCGTGGTGTAGATAGAACAATTAAACTTGATATCACTAAGTTTGACGAATTAGAAGCATTAGTACAACGTATTGAGCCGGATCTTATTTTTAATACGACAGCATATACAAATGTAGATCTAGCTGAAACAGAACCCGAGTTAGCGAATTTAATTAACGGGGAATGTGTTGGTGCTCTTGCAAATGCAGCAGCTGCGGTGGGCGCATATTTTATGCATATTAGTACGGATTATGTTTTTTCTGGTGAAGGGCAAACACCTTGGCTGCCTACAGATTCTGTTGGTCCAACAAGTGTTTATGGTCATTCAAAATTATTGGGTGAGGCGCTTATTCAAAAATCAGATGCTGAATATGCAATTATTCGTACTGCATGGTTGTATGGTATAAATGGCAATCATTTTATTAAGACAATTTTATCATTAGCAGAAGATAAAGATAATTTAAAAATAGTATCAGATCAAATTGGATCACCTACAAATACGTTCGACCTAGCCAAGTGTATGATTGATTTTGGGTTAAAACGAGAAACGGGTATTTTTCATTTTTGCAATCAAGGGCAGTGTAGTTGGTTCGATTTTGCATCATATGCAGTTGGTCTAAAGCATGTTAAATGTGATTTAGAAAAATGTAGTACAGATGAATTTCCAAGGCCCGCACAGCGGCCTAGCTACTCAGTGCTAAATTGTAGCGATACATATCAAAAACTGTCGTGGCCAATTAGGACATGGCAGGAGGCGCTTGAGGATTATCTAACATCGTAGGCATAATATACCTTGATTTATTCATTTTAGATGACGATATTTTGAATGGTCGTGACTAAAGTAGATGATTTTGCCTTTAGGCTAGTCAGTTATGATGTTTTCCTCAACATCGATAGAGAGGTATATATGAAACTTTATCGATCTATAAAGTGTGTTGCAAACCCATTTTGTGACAATTTTAGTGATATATTTCGTCTGTAATAGTGTAATGTTCAAGTCTTTGATAATAGCGTTTATCGATCGTCTTGATTAGTAAATTTAGTATCATTTTATTAATGAATTGGATTAATGAAGTACTTATAGCGTATGGAAAAATCAATATCAAATTTATTGGGAATTATTCTCGTTGGGCAAAGAGATTTTGGCCGTTGTCAGATTGCGTCTAATACACCAAAGTCACTTTGGGATGTGTTTGGAAAATCATCTCTACAGCGAGTTCTCGAATCATTATTTGACAATGGAATACTAAATGTCGTTATTTGTTGTGCTGAGGATGAGGTTCAGATTCTTCAAGAGCGTCTTGTGCATGGTCGTGGAATGCATATTCGTTATCTGACAGAATTTTTTCCATACGGTACGGCTGGTTGTATCAGAGACAGTTTGTATCAAAATAATTTATTGGATAACGATACACAATCTTTTGAGCAGTTATTGGTAATTCAAGCTGCTATGGTTCAAGTGCCAGCATTTACTCAAATTTGGGAATCTCATTGTCTAGCAGAATCAGATATGACTGTGGTTTTTAATCAGAAAGATAATCAAAATTTAGAGGTAACAACGCCATCAGGTCTTTATTTAATTAATAGGGATGCATTGAAGTATATTGCTAAGGAAGGGTATGCTGATATCAAAGAAACATTTCTTCCCGCGCTAATAAAAGCTAGTAAAAAAGTGTCCTCATATTATTTAACACATGAAACGGGATGCTATCGTAATATTGAAGAATATAAACGCGCAATGCAAGTTGCGATTATTTCATCAGCCAAAGTTCATGAAGATAAAAGTAATTTAACCATTGCAGACTCTGCAATTATTTCAGGACCGGTTGTGATTTTAGATGGGGTTCAAATTGGACCAGGCGCTGTAATATTAGGTCCAACAGTTATTGGTAAAAACTGTACTGTTGAGTCACATGCAGTGATAGATAGCTCTGTAATATGGAATAATGTCAATGTTGGTCAGGCGGCAAAAGTTCACCAGTCAATATTAACCGACGATGTGCATATTAAAAGCAATGAAGAGGTCATTTCGCAAAACATTACAAAGCAAAACAATAGTTCTTGGCATAGAATTATTCATAAAATAAAATCCCCCAAAGCAGTTGCTTTAATTGCACTTATTATTGCATTTGTATTTTCATTTCGTTGGCAACTTAAAGAGTTGTGGGATGTTTGGATGAAAAGCCCTGAATATTCTTGTGGTTTATTAGTCCCTTTTATCGCAGTATATGGGTTGTTTGTAAGAAGAAAGCAAATTTTTGTAAAATATGAATCCTCATTAATAATTGGTTTTACAATTTTAGTTGTATCACAATTATTGCGTCTATTTGGTTTATGCTATATGTATAGTTCAGCAGAGCGGTTATCTGTTGTTGTCGCACTATTAGGCTTGGCTGTGATGATATTTGGTTTTAAAACACTGAAAAAGACAAGCGTTATTTTTTGTTTTTTATTATTGATGATACCGTTACCAAATAGTATTCAGCAAGGTATAACACAACCTTTACAGGGGTATGCGACTACTTCAGCGGTATATTTATTGGAGATATTGAATTACGATGTAAAACCAGATGGAAATGTTATTTCGCTAAAATCAATTGATGCGAAATATTGGACAACAGTTGCAGTTGCTGAGGCGTGTAATGGGTTGCGAATGATTACAGCTTTTTTTGTTATAATTGGTATGGTGATTTTAATTATTGAGCAAGGTGCCTGGCTTAAATGGGTTTGCTTGCTTTCAACATTACCAATTGCTTTGATGTGTAACACCATTCGTCTAGTGATTACAGCAATTTCTTTTACACTTATAGATAGCCAGCAATACGAAACATTGTTTCATGACTGGGGGGGGTATGCTATGATGCCACTTGCTTTATTATTAGTCGTACTAGAAATTAAATTGATAAAAATAATTTGTGACGATGACGAAAAAACTAGCGACCAGAAATTTATTATAGGTAATTTATAAAATAGTTAATATTGGAAAATATGATATGAGTAATTTAAATAAATATGAACAAAATGATTATATATACGATGATCTCGACGAGGCACCTTCAGTGTCAGAAAATAATATCAAACCCTTAATAAATGGTATGTTATCGAGATGGTATGTAATTTTGATTATTTTTGTATTGGGGTGCACTATTGGTTTACCGCTTGTATGGTATAAAACACCTATTATGTATATGGCAAAAGGGCAAATTCATATAAAACCGATTAGCCTAAACATTATAACGGGCGCTAAGGAAAGTGGTGAAATATCTAATTATAAAGTCTTTATGAATACGCAAGCTTCGATGATGAGGCAAAACCGAATATTCCAAGATGTGTGTGATAAATTAATAGATAAAAAATTAGCGATTTTTGATAATAATATAGATATGGTAAAACAATTACGTACTTTATTAGATAGCGGTGACCTTTCGATCGCTCCAATGCGTAACCAAGAGTTAATTCAAATTTCCATAAAATGTAAAAATAAATTAGATGCTAGATTATTAGTCGATGCTTTTATTGATGCCTACATGGCATATAATGTAAATGAAAATGAAAAGGGCGAAGGTTCTCGCCTCGCTAGGCTTGAAGGGCGACAATTAGAATTACAAAATAAAATAAAATTCACAAGGAGTCGTATCGCTCAAATTGGAGAATCTTATGGAACGTTGGATTTAAGCGCTAATCAAGACATAATGAATAATATGATTATTCGAATAAAGAAAGAAGTCATTGATCTAGAGATTAGAAAAATGAACCTTGTGATTCTTAAGAAAATATTTGAAGAAACTAAAGATATATCTGCTGAAAGTGCAATCGAACCGAAAGTACAAATGGAGATTGTGAATGATGACCCCCGTATTCTTAAATTAATAGAAGATATTTCAGAAGTTGAACGCCACTTGGTTATTATGGAAGTCACAATGGCGCCTCAAAACATAACATTTATAGCAAAGAAAAAGGAATTAAAATATTTACAAGAACAACTTGATCTAAGGACAAACAAGGTAAAAGAAGAATACCAATCAGCTATAGTAGGAAATTCAACAATTGATGACACTAGTAAAATTACTAAAATTGATTCTGAGCTAAAAAGTATTGAAGCGTATCTTCAGAAGTACAAGAATATGCTTGCTAATGAAGAAAAAACACAAATTACCGTAGGGAAAGATCAGTTTGGAATTGATGAAGCAGCGGCGGAGCTTGTGGTCCAACAAGATTTATTAGCACAAGTCATTCGCCGAATCCAAGATGTCGAATTGGAAAACAAACAACCCGCAAGAGTTAAAAGAATAGGTAATGCATATGTAGGCGATCCGATCGATAACCGTATGAAATTATTATTTGGTGTTATTGCGGGTTCATTGGGGCTTGGCATTATTTGTGCATTTTTATTATTCAAAATCAATCGTCGCGTTGATACGACAGATGATATAATTAGATGTAGTAAAATGCCATTAATTGGTACAACTGTTGGGTTAGGGTATCTTAATGAATCTCAGATGTCCTTTCAAATAACGGAAGATTATCAAAACATTAGGGCCAATATAAACATGAATACCGTTGCAGGTATTTCCCCTAAAATATTAGCGATATCAAGTTCCGGCATTGGTGAGGGGAAAACGACAATGGCGATTAATTTGGCTGTAAGTATGGCAAAATCTGGCCTACGTGTTTTGTTGATTGATGGCGATTTTAGAAAACCTGATATTTTACATGTTTTGGGATTGGATGAATCAAAGAATGGATTACAAAATGTTTTGAGAGGTGATGCAAGTGTTGCGCAATGTATCGAGCGAATTGATAAAATTGGTTTAGATGTATTAGGTTGTATAGGCGGTTGTGTTTCAGAAATATATGAATTATTAGTCAAGCCTAAAACAGAAGCGATTCTAAAGGAACTTACAAAAAGCTATGATCATATCATTATTGATACGGCGCCAATATTGTCTGCCCAAGATCCATTAATATGGGGCAAACTTGCTGACAGTGTTATACTCACCTGTTTTTCAGGGCAAACCAGCCCTGAGAAACTTGAAGAGGCTTATCGACGTTTAATTAGTGTAAATATCGAAGTCCTTGGCACCGTGCTCAACAATGTTAAATTATCTGAAACATATTACTCATATGGTTATGGGTATCAATATAACAATAAGAGTGCGATTGGTAAGCGCAATGCAGCGCGTCCACTATTAGTATCACTTGGTGACGATGAAGATGGTTCTGCTTCTTAGGCTCTGTTTTGAGATAATGTAAGTAATAGTTTCAAGATTATAAAATTGAATGTATTAACGATCGCATTGAGAGATTACATTTAAATGAAGATTAGACATTATGTATATTTGGGAAGCACCTGTGGTGATTTTAAATTTTTACAGTCTCTGTTAGAGGCATCGCCAATTTTATTGGAAAGATACCATGATTACTTAAACGAATATTCATTATCAAATGGTGTAAAAATTCATATAAGTCAGTCATTAGGATTTAATCTGAAATTTAACAAGAATATGGTAGAAAACAAAAATAGTTTATTGCCTATTAAAAATGTAAAATGCGATTGGCTTGTTATTTCTTCTGCACAATACGCAATGCGCTATGATATTAATGAAGTATCAAAAATGTTAGAGCAGACTAACAGTGACATAATTAAATTAAAAGTTGCACAATCTCCAACCTCTTTTAAAGAAAAAGCTTGTTTCACCTCAAATGGGGAAATCAGTGGCTTTTACAGACAATATTCTAATGTTAATCTTGAATGTGTTCTTGCTTCACAAGATCCACATCAATTGTATATTCGTGGAGATTGTTTAAAAAAGTTTATCGTAGATGATCATTTAGATATTCGTTACGATACCATTGCTAAAGCCATTGAGAAGAATAGTTTGAATTGTTCATCGTTAATGGTGTCAGGGGGGGGGCTGATTTGTTTACCAAGAA
>Ga0255039_10000149_pt1 | contig 24000 bp, 20 predicted proteins | sample BC1_12_1_MG_FD_181713 | JGI IMG/M metagenome (GOLD analysis project Ga0255039, IMG submission 181713) | Seawater microbial communities from Strait of Georgia, British Columbia, Canada - BC1_12_1 | ecosystem: Environmental > Aquatic > Marine > Strait | place: Canada: British Columbia | collected... | reverse complement strand
TTTTTTGCCCACCGACAGTGTGTATCTGATCCAGTCGACTTCATCCTGGGTGTAGGCGATGCGCAAGCTGCCGCTACCATGCCAGGTACAGGATTGCCCGGTCTCATCTTCGAGCCGTGGATAGAGCTCGGTACCGTAAGCCGCCATTCTGGCTAGGCTGTAATGGCTGACCGAATGCGTGATCTGCCCGGCAGCGTGCCAGGTCGAACCGCTGGTCAACTCCGCCTTTTCCAGCAGCAGAACATCGCTTTCGCCTTCCTTGCATAAGTGATAAGCAAGCGAACAGCCCATAACCCCGCCGCCGATGATGACGATTTTCGCCCTGGATTGCATCGATTTGACTCCGCAATGTTGCTTGAACCTCTGAACGGCTTCAGAGTTTCTGGTTGCTTTAAAAGATTGACGAATGATACACTTGTATCATTAACTAAATCAAGAGCACAAATGTCACACATCTCACCTGAGCTCAAAGTGACCGAGAGCGTGTTGCCACAATCACAGGAAGAAGTGATTGCGCGCCTGCTCGACGGTTTCGAAGACCTGCCGGGACAATTGCAATTGTGTGCGCGCTACATTATCGACCATCCTCACGAAATCGGGTTGCAATCGATGCGTACGCTCGCTGCCAACGCCGAGGTTCAACCAAACAGCTTCGTGCGCCTTGCCCGTCAGCTGGGCTTTGAAGGTTACGACGCATTGCGCGAACGCTTTCGCGATTTTGTACGTGGCGGCATTGGCTCGTCACCCGACCGGGTACGCTGGTTACAGCAGATGGATCGCGAAGGTGGCAGCACCGCAATCTTCGGTAGCATGGCCGCGGCCTGCCTCGAAAATACCGAAAAGATGTTTGCACAACAATCGGTTCAGGATCTCGAACGTGCGGTCGATCTGATGATCAATGCCCGCCGGGTTTACGTACTGGGGCTCGGACTCGCTTATCCGCTGGCCTACAATTTCTGGTATGTCGCGCGTATGGGTTTCGATCACTTTGTGCTGACACCACGACACGGTAGCCTGCCCTCGGACGACCTCATCCGCATGGATGAGCGCGATTGCCTGCTGGCAATGACATTTCAGCCTTACCGACGTGACACCCTGGCCGCTGTACAGCGCGCCAAACAAACCGGCGCGAAGGTAATCGGAGTAACGGATAGTAGTGCCGCAGCACTTTGTCGTGAAGCCGACCTGGGCCTGGTATCACCAACCCATACGCCGCAGTTTTTTCATTCCAACTCGGCGGTAACCGCACTGCTGGAAAGCCTGTGCGCACTACTGGTAGTGCGCGGTGGGGACGAGGCGAGCGCTGCCGTCGAAGCGTTTCATTCTGCTCGCTGGGAGGAAAATATCTATGACGAATCCTGAGCTTAAAGCTGACCAGGAAAGCGGTCCGGTAATAGGACTGGAGGCGAAGTACTTCAATGATCATAAGCTTTATCGGCGTATCGTCGACAAAGTCTTCTTCAAAAACTGGCTGCTAGCCTGCCATTCCAGCCAGGTCGGCAAGCCCGGTGATTTCGTAACACTCGAAATTGGCGATCAGGACATCATTATCACCCATACCCGCGAGGGTGGGATCAAGGCCTTTTACAATGTATGCCAGCACCGCGGGCATAAACTCGCCGAAGGTAGCGGTAACAAAAAGTTGCTGGTATGCCCCTATCATGCCTGGTCTTATGATCTGAACGGCAAGTTGAAAGCCGCCCCACATACGAACAAGGTACCCGGATTCGATTCCTCGAAAATCTGTCTGACCGAGATAAAACTGGAAAACTTTCTAGGCTTCGTATTTATCAATCTCGACCCGGATTGCCCGAGCATGGATACAACCTACCCCGGCATCCGTGACGAGATACTGAAGCTCTGCCCCGATGTCGAGCTACGAAGGTACGCTACCCAGCATACTGCCGACGAGGGGTGCAACTGGTTTGTCGCCGTAGAAAACTACAACGAATGTTACCATTGCGGTCATTGCCACCCCTCGTTCGCAAAGGGCATCATTGATCCTGATTCATATTCGATCGAGCCGTACCACGACATCAAGGTACTGCATCATACCTCGGAACCCTCGCACAGCGACGAGGCCTGGTACGATGTCAGCGGCGCCGATTACGGCAGCTTTTTCCTGTGGCCGGCAACCTCAATCCAGTTTTATCCTGGTGGTGTAGTCAATAGCTTCGCCTGGCGACCGCTTGCCGTCGATGACGTACGCGTGTTCCGCAGCTTCTATTCTAATGACGGTGAAGTCGACGAAACCCTGCGCAAGGTCATCGATAATGATCGCCAAACCACCTTCCAGGAAGACCTCGATATCGTCAAAGAGGTCCAGCGCGGGATCAATTCACGCGGTTACAAACCCGGTCCGTTGGTGCTCAACCCCGAAGGTGGCATCAACAACGAGCGACCCATCCAGAAATTACACGAATGGCTCAGAGCGGCCGTCGATTAAACAGGAGTTACTGATCATGTCATCTTCCGCAACACAACCATCATACGGATCCATGTCCCAGCGAGAGTTGTTTGAAATCGCCGACCGCGTACTGCCCGGTTCCGGTCTCGGCAGCTACTCGCTGGATGACGACATTCGGTTGATCTATTCGCACGGTAAAGGCTCGCGCATGTGGGATGTCGACGGCAACGAGTATATCGATTATGTCGGTGGCGCCGGTGCACTGATCCTTGGACATACGCACCCAGCCGTGGTCAACGCCGCGAAGGCACAACTCGATCGAGGCGCACACATGTTCGGTTCGCTGAATGAGGTTGCGGTACATCTCGCCGAACGTCTAGTCAACGATATCCCCTGCGCCGAAAAAATTGCCTACGCCACCACCGGCTCGGAAGCGACGGCTTACGCGATGCGCCTGGCACGCGCCTTTACCGGGCGCAACAAGATCCTCAAGTTCGAAGGTGCTTACCACGGCAACCACGACTACGCGATTGTCTCCACCTTTCCAAAAGAAACGGGTAACTACCCACAGGGTTCGCCTGATTCCGCAGGGCAGCCTGACGCAACGGTTTCGACAATGCTGGTCTGCCCTTACAACGATCTGGATACACTGCGCAAAATTGTCGCTGAGCATCACGCCGATATCGCCGCGATTTTTGCCGAGCCGGTGCAGCGCATTATTCCGGCAGAGCCCGAATTTCTGTACGGCATCCGCAAGCTCTGTGACGAGTACGACATCCTCTTCATTCTCGATGAAGTCGTCACCGGTTTCCGTCTCGGTTATGGCGGTGCGCAACAGTGGTACGACGTCAAACCTGATCTGTCGACCCACGGCAAGGTGGTTGGCGGTGGCGGGCCCTTGTCCTGTATCGCCGGGCGTGCCGATGTCGTCGGTCTGTCCGATCCGAAATTGAAAGGTCAGCCAGGCTATACCTATTTCAACGGTACCTTGCACGGTAACCCGGTGGCTGCGGCGGCAACCATGGCGATGCTTGACGAACTCGGCAAACCCGGTGTCTACGAGCACATGAACGGATTTGCCGACGACCTGTGTCGCGAGTCGCAGAAAGTTCTTGATCAACACGGTATCCCGGCAATCGTCGAACACACCGGCTCGCTGTGGCAAATCCTGTTCATGGATAAGACACCGCGCAACCAGGCCGATATGCTCGCCAGTGACCAGGCTTCAATGCGTAAACTCGATACCTTGTTAATGAAACAGGGCCAATACGTACTCCCTGGCGTGCGCCGGTTCGTATCCACCGTGCACAGCGCGCAAGACCTCGAGGAAACGCTGCGTGGTCTCGACAAGGCATGCCGCGAATTCAAAACATTCTGACGCGTTTCCCCGATGCGAGTGCCGGCACCTCTATGCCCGAGTCCTTGACTAACATCAGGTTTTTCATCTATCGTGGCTCGACTATCTTGCAGAATCCGGTGCAATGCAAAAAACCAGCGACATCATCTGGCAGGACACGCAACACCAGGTTTTGTTCGAGTTAATCGACAAAATCAAGGAAGTTCCCTTCGATCCTGACATCCTGATCCGCCTGAAACTCTACGCCGAACATCACTTCATCCTCGAAGAAGCCTACATGCGGGAACTGGACTACCCACATGCAAACGACCACCTCAACGCCCACGATCGATTCCGCGAAGAGCTCGAAGCAATGCTGGAAACAGATCCAACCGTCAGTCCGGCTCTACAGAACTCACTTTCCGATTTTCTCTACGAGTGGCTGAAGTTGCACGTTCTCGGTATTGACAAACAACTCGAAGATTTCGTCATGAAATCGAATTCAAAATGACCACGTAGCGGTCCCGCGCACCACAAATACAGAAACAACATCGCGGTTGCAAGATCCCTGCCTGCACGGGTATAAAGAAAGAACTACCACTGGAGACACATCATGAGCGAAAAAAAGCTAAGCGGTCATTGCTATTGCGGGGCAGTCAAATTCGAAATTAGTGGCAAGTCTGACTGGATAGGCCACTGTCATTGCGAGTCCTGCCGACGGCAAAGTGGTTCAGTGATGACGACCTTCGCGGGATTTAAACTCGACCAGGTCAATTTCACCGCTGCGACGCCAAATCGCTTCGTCACCGATGACGGTGTCACACGCATGTTTTGTGGGCAATGCGGCTCCCCGGTTTCCTATGAATACAAAAATCGACCCGATGAAATCCATATGCAGCTCGGACTGTTTGACGACCTTGAACCCATGGCCCCGCAAGACCATAGTTTTCTGGAAGAAAAGCCCAGCTGGCTGCATGCCGATGAACACCTGCCGGTGAGTAACTGGGACTCACAAAACCAGGATTAATCGCTGAGTAAATTGCCGCTGCGTGATTCGAGTATTTCGGTGCCGACAATTTTTGCCACATTGGCATTGGCCCAGACATACTTATGCACCACGCGCGAAATGACCTGACCAGAAGTACCTGCCAATAGCGGAATTCTGGCGACGAAAGCATCGTCGCCATCGAGCTGGATCAGATCGGCGACACGATCTCCCTTTTCAACCTGATCCCCAAGTTCGACGCGGTAGGCCAACAATCCAGCTTGTGGTGCACGCAGATACTCGGTTGCGCGTAGATCAGTGGGTGCTGGCGCAGTACCCTTATGACCCCGAGGTTCGCCCCCGATTAATCCCTGTTGCTGGAAATAACCGTAGAGATTCAGTGCGTCCTGCCGGTTGAGGTTATCAAAGGTGTCGAATTCGCCGCGGTACTCCAGCGTACACGACACTACCGGTAGAGGGATCGATTTATCCGGGTATTCGCCTGCAAGTCGCAACCAGATAGCCGGCCAGACTTCGTCAAACGACCCGCCACCACTTTCTTCGGCGAGCATTGTTGCCGCAGCACCGGTCCAGTTGGCGAGCTGTTGCATGTTTTCTGACAACTGCGGTACTGAAAAGATATGTATCAATGAATCATCGTCACAATGTACATCGAACACATAATCCGCATCGCAGGCTTCACTGATCAGGCATTGACGCCATTGCTCAAAGGCAGTTACCTGCGGCAGGTTCGCGGCCCATTCACGCAGCGCACCCCGTACCAGGGAAACATTCTCCGTGGCATCGTCACCCAGTTTCTCTCCGAGCCGCGGATCCAGCGCATCATAAAGCACCGGCCAGTCACGATTATGATTAACTCCGCTACTGCGATTATAACGACCCTGGTGCTGACCAAATTCGATATCGCCCATACCGAGTGGATTGACCATGGGAAACAATACAAACTGCGCCTCGAGCTCGCCTGCCGCATCGGCATCGCGCAACAACTGCAGCAGATGGTGCAGAATCAGAATGCCGGGTTGCTCATCGGCATGCAGGGCCGCCTGCAAATAAACTTTTTTCGCGGCCTCAGCCGGACCAATCCGAAAGTAGTTGAGTTCGGTGCTACGCCCCGGGGTATCACCCACCAGGATCTTGCTGATCTTATCAAAACTCATGTGACAATCGCACCGCCATCGACATCGACAATCGTGCCGGTAACGAATTCATTTGCGAGCAGGAAAATTGCGGCCGCAGCGACTTCCTCCGAAGTCCCGGCACGTGGTATCAAGTGTTCCGCGGAGCCTTTTGCATAATATTCTCTGCGCTCATCTCCCGTGAGTTGCGACATCGGAGTATCGATAAGACCCGGGCTTACTCCGTTGATGCGTACTGGTTTGATCTCATTTGCAACCAGGTGGATAAAAGCTTCGACCGATCCACCGACACTGCCGATCGCAATCGCGCCGGAGCGCCACTTGCGCGCCGGGTAACCGCTGAACAATACCACTGCGCCGCTCGGCGACATATGTGGAACCCCGAGGCGCACACTATTGACGTAACCCCAGAGTTTGGAGAATGAGTTTTGATAACCCTCAAGATCCATTTCCAGAAATGGCCCGATTGCCCGTGTTCCGCCAGTAGCGGCATTCACCAGGTAATCAAAGCCATGATTTTTTTCAAACAGCACACTCAATGCCTCACGATCAAGTACATCGATCTGTACGCATTCAACGCCATCGATTTCACATTCGCGGCGGCTACCGACGATAACCTCTGCTCCACCGTCACGCAGCATTTCGGTCGTCGCAAGTCCTATCCCCGAGGTGCCACCCAGTACAATCGCTTTCTTGCCGCTAAAATCAGTCATTAACTTACCTCGCTAAATAATTCCACTTTCGAGACTGGCCGCCATCAGCATTCCCAGCTCTTCACATTGATCTTCGAACTCGGATCGATATTCACCGTGCAGTATCATCGATTCCTGCACTGCTTTCCATTTCAAACCAGTGGTAATTTTGCCAATCGCTATTTTAGTACCGGTACCATCGAGACCGGCACGAATATAAGTCGCAAACGGCATCGCTTCGGTCAGTTCCAGGCAGGGATAATAAATACGGTCGAAGAAATCTTTAAGCGCTCCGCTCATATAGCCAAAATTTTCGGTGGTGCCGAGAATGATGGCATCGGCCCAGAGCACATCGTCGGCGACCGCCTGCAATGGTGGGATATATTTCACCTCGATGCCTTCAATATCTTCGTGGGTGGCGCCGCGTAAAGTGGCCGCAACCAGCTTCTGCGTGTTGCTCGAAGGATTATGCGCAACGATGAGCAGGTTTTTTGTATCTGACATAGAGCGATAATAATGGCTTGGAAGCGTAATGAATAGTGCGCTAACAGGAACTATCAAATTATCAGTTTTGATTAAAAACGAAAACCGATTGCGTGATACGAACATTAATCCGAACATAATGAAAAGGAAAAATTGACAATACGAAAATCACGGCGTAGATTCACAGCTCGTGTCGATACAACCAGTAACCAATAACAAGGGGAAAACTCTCATGCTTAAGCAAATTGCGCTAGCTGCCACGGTCGCTGCGCTAACTTCTCAGTCTGCCTGGGCCGGTAAGGCCGAGGCAGAAAACTGGGTCAACTCTGAATTTCAGCCTTCCTCACTTTCAAAATCAGATCAGATGAAAGAGATGGACTGGTTTATGAATGCCGCCAAACCATTCAAGGGTATGGAAATCAACGTATTGTCAGAAACAATTCCAACCCATGAATATGAATCCAAAACCCTGACCAGGGCGTTCGAAGAAATCACCGGCATCAAGGTTAATCACCAGTTGCTAGGTGAAGGCGAGGTGGTTCAGGCAGTGCAGACCCAGATGCAGACCGGGCGCAATCTCTACGACGCTTACATCAATGATTCGGATTTGATCGGAACGCATTCACGCCTGCAACTGGCTGTTAACCTGTCGGACTGGATGGCTGGCGACGGTAAAGACGTCACCAACCCGATGCTCGACGTCGACGATTTCGTTGGCAAATCTTTCACCACCGGTCCCGATGGTAAACTTTACCAGCTGCCTGACCAGCAATTCGCCAACCTGTACTGGTTTCGCAAAGACTGGTTTGATCGTCCGGACCTGCGTCAGCAGTTTAAAACTCAATACGGTTACGATCTCGGCGTCCCGGTCAACTGGTCGGCTTACGAAGACATTGCCGAATTCTTCTCGGTCCATGTCAAGACTATCGACGGCTCCAGGGTCTACGGCCATATGGACTATGGTAAACGCGCTCCCGACCTGGGCTGGCGTATGACCGATGCGTGGTTATCGATGGCCGGTGCAGGCAGCAAGGGCTTGCCCAATGGCATACCGGTTGACGAATGGGGAATTCGCATGGAAGCGGGTAGCTGTAATCCAGTAGGCGCGTCGGTTACCCGTGGTGGTGCAGCCAACGGCCCAGCCGCGGTCTACGCGATTCGCAAATGGGACGAGTGGTTGCGCAAGTACGCGCCTCCGGGCGCGGCAAGCTATGACTTCTACCAGTCGCTGCCAGCGCTGTCACAAGGTAATGTCGCCCAGCAAATCTTCTGGTATACCGCGTTTACCGCATCCATGGTGGCCCCCAAGAGTGCGGGTAACAATACCGTCGATAACGATGGTAACCCGCTCTGGCGGATGGCGCCTTCACCGCACGGCCCCTACTGGGTTAAAGGTCAGAAACTCGGCTACCAGGACGCCGGTTCATGGACCCTGTTCAAATCTACCCCGGTTGATCGTCGCAAAGCGGCCTGGCTCTATGCGCAGTTCGTGGTTTCAAAAACTGTCGACGTCAAGAAAAGTCACGTTGGCCTGACCTTTATTCGTGACAGCACCATCAACCACGAATCGTTTACCGAGCGCGCACCGAAACTTGGCGGCCTGGTGGAGTTTTACCGTTCACCCGATCGGGTGCTGTGGTCACCGACCGGCGTAAACGTACCCGATTACCCAAAACTGGCGCAAATCTGGTGGCAGCAAATCGGGGATGTAAACTCCGGCGCATTCACTCCGCAGCAGGCAATGGATCGTCTGGCCAGCGAAATGGATCTGGTCATGTCCCGCATGCAGGCCGCGGACGAGAAAGCTGGTACCTACGGTGGATGTGGTCCACGCCTGAATGAGGAAAAGGATGCTCAGTACTGGCTGTCACAACCTGGTTCACCTAAAGCCAAGCTTAACGAAAAGCCCAAGGGGCAGACCGTCAATTACAGCGATTTAATCAAACGCTGGAAGAACTAACGGTCTCACCTGACCTGTAAAGATGGTTGTCACCGGGGCTTACGCATAGAGCCCCGGTGGCAAATACTGCCATCAGACCTGTGTATTAAATGATGAGCGCCGATATCAGCAGACGACAGCACCTGATCATGGATTACATCCGCGAGCATGGCTCGGTGCAGGTCGATCAACTATCCAATCACCTGCAGGTCACCCCGCAAACTATTCGGCGTGACCTGAATCAACTATATGAGCAACAATTATTACAGCGCGTCCATGGCGGCGCGGTGGTCAAAGACAATGTCGAAAACCTGGGCTATGGGGCCCGTAAAATCCTCATGGCGGAAGAGAAATCGGATATTGCGCAACGCGTAGCCGAACTTTTACCCGACAACTCCTCATTATTCATCAACATAGGCACCACTACCGAGCGCGTGGCAGAGTATCTTTTTCATCGCAAGGGGATGCTGGTGATTACCAATAACATAAATGTCGCCAGTATGCTGTGGCCGGCGCCCGCACTGGAGGTGATGATTGCAGGTGGCGCCATTCGCCGCGCGGATGGCGGCATTGTCGGTTCCAGTGCCGAAGAATTTATCGACAACTTCAAACTTGATTACGCAATTATCGGTTGTTCGGCGATCGATAGTGACGGTGATTTTTTTGATTTCGATTTACGCGAGGTTCGCGTAACACGGGCCATAATTCAGCATGCGCGCTCGGTAATCCTGGTCACCGATTCGATGAAATTTGAGCGACGCGCGCCGATTCGAATCGGTAACCTGTCGTCCATTGAAACCCTGGTCACCGATGACGGCATACCCGGTGAAATAATCAAGCTCTGTCAGCAGCACGAGGTTGCGCTGGAAGTTATCGCGCACGATGCACCTGAAAAACAGTCGGCAGGCCGCGTGTAAATGACGATTGAACTGCGTAATGTTTCGCTCAGGGTTGGTGCCGAAACGCATATTTACGAAACCAGCCTGTCGCTGCAACCCGGACAGTTTAATATTCTGCTCGGCACCACGCTTAGCGGTAAAACATCGCTAATGCGTTTGATGGCCGGACTGGAAAAGCCGAGCAGCGGTAGGCTGTGGGCAAATGGCGCGGAAGTAACCGGAGTAGCGGTGCAAAAACGCAGCGTCGCGATGGTCTACCAGGCCTTCATCAACTACCCCAGTTTCAGCGTTTACGACAACATCGCTTCTCCGTTGAAGGTGGCCGGTTTACCTAAAAAGGAAATCGATGCGAAGGTACGCGAGTTTGCCAATCTACTGAAACTGACACCAATGCTTGAGCGTCTGCCAAACGAACTCTCCGGTGGACAGCAGCAGCGTACGGCGTTGGCACGAGCACTGGTAAAAGGCGCCGACCTGGTTTTGCTCGACGAACCCCTCGCCAATCTGGATTACAAGTTACGCGAGGAGTTACGCGACGAGTTGCCAAAGATGTTCGCCGATACCGGCGCAACCGTCGTTTATGCTACCAGCGAACCTCTCGAAGCATTACTGCTGGGAGGTTACACCGCAACCCTGAACGAGGGCCGCGTGGTCCAGTTTGGCAAGACTTCCACCATTTATCGCCACCCGGAAACTCTCGAAGGCGCACGTGTGTTTTCCGACCCACCGGTGAATATTGCCGCCATCGAAAAACGCGGTGACACCGCCTACCTGAGCGCTTCGGTCAGCTGGAACGTGCCGGCAAAACTCGCCGCAATGCCCGATGGCAAGTACAAGATTGGTTTACGACCGCATCATTTGTCACCCAATGGCGCGGGAGTCGAGGTCGACGGTGAAGTTCAAATTGCCGAAATCAGCGGTTCCGAAAGCATCGTCCGCGTGATCGTCGAAGGTAATAACTGGGTTAGCGAAACACATGGTATTCACAGTTATGAATTCGGTCAAAGCACCAGTTTTTTCTTTGATTCGAGTCGATGCCTGTATTTCGACGCGAATGAAATGTTGATCGAAACCCAACTGTAATATGTCGCGAATCGAATTTAAGGATGTACGTCACGCTTACCCTTCCGCAGCTGGTCAGGCACCGGTTTATGCGCTCAAGGAAATCAGCCAGGTATGGGAAGATGGTGGCGCCTATGCGCTACTCGGACCTTCCGGCTGCGGCAAGACAACCCTGCTAAATATCATTTCGGGCTTACTCACACCATCCGAAGGTTCGATCCTGTTTGACGATCGCGAGGTCACTCAACTACCGACTACCGAGCGACATATCGCGCAGGTTTTTCAGTTCCCGGTGGTGTATGACACCATGAGCGTGTTTGATAATCTGGCCTTTCCACTACGCAATCGCGGCATGCCCGAACCCCGGGTCAGGGAAAGGGTCACCGAGATTGCCGCCATGCTCGACCTGTCCGATCGATTAAACCAACGCGCCGCCGGGCTGACCGCCGATGGCAAACAGAAAATTTCTCTGGGCCGCGGGCTGGTGCGCGAGGACGTCAACGCGATTTTGTTCGACGAGCCGCTGACCGTAATCGATCCGCATCTAAAATGGCAACTGCGTTCAAAACTCAAAGAGCTGCATCAACAAATTGGCGTCACCATGATATACGTTACCCATGACCAGGTCGAAGCGCTTACCTTCGCCGACCAGGTAGTGGTCATGCATGATGGCGCCGTGGTTCAGGTTGGCAACCCGATCGACCTTTTCAACAAACCGAGACATACCTTCGTCGGCTATTTCATCGGTTCACCCGGAATGAATGTTCTGCCCTGCAAGCTGGAAAATGGGCAACCCGTGTTTGCGAATAACCTGCTCTCCTCGGGTTATCCGGTCGATACTGATATCAGCGGCAAGCTTGAAATCGGTATTCGGCCGGAATTTGTCAGCTTTTGCGATGACGGAATTCCCGTCGAGATAGAAAAAGTTGAAGACCTCGGACGTTACCAGGTGGTGACCGTCAAGCACGAGGCTGAACAGATAAAAATGCTGGTCGGTGAAGACCAGTCAATACCATCGATAAGCCCACAGATTCAATTCGATCCCGCAAGTCTGCGCCTTTACTGTGACGACTGGGCAGTGGAGACGCCAGATGCGTAAATCGACCAATCAAAAAGCCTGGTGGCTGGTGGCGCCGGTGCTGCTGCTGGTAGCGTTCAACGCCTTTATTCCGTTGATGACAGTAGTCAACTATTCGTTGCAGGAAACCTTCGGTGATAACGTCTTTTTCTGGGAAGGTGTCAGCTGGTTCGAGAAGATACTGCGCTCCGAACGCTTCCATGATTCCCTGCTGCGGCAATTACTGTTTACCGGCATGATTATCGCCATCGAAGTCCCGCTCGGTATCGCCGTTGCGCTGTCGATGCCGCGCAAGGGTCCCTGGGTCTCGGTGTGCCTGGTACTGATGGCGTTGCCGTTGCTAATCCCGTGGAACGTGGTGGGTGCGATGTGGAACATTTTCGCGCTACCCGATATTGGGCTGCTCGGTTATTCGCTGAACTCGATGGGGTTTGATTACGATTTCACCCAGCAGCCAGTGTCCGCCTGGATGACCACCGTGCTGATGGACGTCTGGCACTGGACTTCGTTAATCGTATTGCTGTGTTACGCCGGCCTGTGCTCGATTCCCGATGCCTATTACCAGGCCGCACGTATCGATGGCGCGAGTGGCTGGGCGGTGTTTCGCTACATCCAGTTACCGAAGATGAAGCGCGTGCTGACCATCGCCATCCTGCTGCGCTTCATGGACAGCTTCATGATTTATACCGAGCCCTTCGTGTTGACCGGCGGCGGCCCCGGTAATACCACCACCTTCCTGTCGATTGACCTGGTGAAGATCGCGCTGGGACAATTTGATCTGGGTCCCGCGGCGGCCATGTCATTGATCTATTTCCTGGTCGTGCTGCTGATTTGCTGGGTGTTTTACACCGTAATGATGCGTAACGAGGAGCAGTGACAGCATGAATAAAAAATGGATTCTGCCCACCCTGTACATCCTCTTCCTGATGTTACCCATCTATGGGTTGCTGTCGATGTCGTTCAAAACGACGAATGAGATTCTGGGTGGATTTTCATTCTTTCCGCAACAGTTCACGCTGGTCAACTACATTAAAATCTTTACCGATCCGACCTGGTATGTTGGTTATATCAACTCGCTGATTTACGTGGTCATCAATACCGTTATATCGGTTTCCGTGGCCCTGCCCGCGGCCTACGCTTTTTCACGCTATCGCTTTCTCGGCGACAAGCACCTGTTCTTCTGGTTGCTCACCAATCGCATGGCGCCGCCCGCAGTATTTGCGCTACCTTTTTTCCAGCTTTACTCGGCTATCGAGCTGTTTGATACCCACTTGGCGGTTGCCCTCGCGCATTGCCTGTTCAATATACCACTCGCCGTGTGGATCCTCGAAGGCTTCATGTCCGGGGTTCCAAAAGAGCTCGACGAAACTGCTTATCTCGACGGCTATTCCTTCTGGCGATTTTTTGTGCGTATTTTCATCCCCACCATTGCCGCCGGCATCGGGGTCACGATGTTTTTCTGCTTCATGTATTCCTGGGTGGAACTCTTGCTGGCAAAAACCCTGACCTCGGTTAGCGCCAAGCCCATTGCCGCAATCATGACCCGAACCGCCAGCACCTCCGGTTACGAGCTTGGTTTGCTGGCCGCTGCCGGTTCGCTCACCCTGATACCCGGGGCCATCGTCATATATTTCGTCCGCAACCACATCGCCAAGGGCTTTGCCCTGGGCCGGGTTTAGTCGCATGGCAAAGTCATGATTGACTTATCCTGGATGGCCTGGACCTGGCCGACCGCCGTGTTTTTCGTAATTGTCGTGCTCTCCATCGTGGTGATGGGGATCTGGGAAAGATTCAGCCCCGGGGGCAATCCGCGACGCGGCATTTTCGGCATCGACACTACCCGCGGTGATCGGCTCTTTATTTCATGGCTCGGTAGCGGATTTATCAATCTGGGCTGGCTCGCATTTATCGGTGCCCCGCTATGGGGTGCACTCGCATTGATGGTTGCCTGGTTCGTTTTTGTATTCAGGAAAGTCTGAGGTAGTCGAATAGGTCAATGACCCTGCGAGAGTCCAATATTGCGCGCCTGGAAAATGAAGACTTTGATGCACTAATCATCGGCAGCGGCATCAACGGTGCGGTTTCAGCCGCGGCGCTGGCCGCACGCGGGATAAGGGTCGCATTAATCGATGCAGCCGATTTCGCCGGCTTTACCAGTCAACAGTCTTCCAACCTGGTCTGGGGCGGCATCAAGTACATGGAAGGCTATGAGTTCGGCCTGGTAGCGGGGCTATGCAAATCCCGCAACGAACTGCTGGATAGTTTCCCATCCACGGTCAAGGAAATCCGCTTCCTGATGACGGTGAACAAGCAGTTTCGCTTTCATCCCTGGGTGATTCTGGCGAGCACCTGGTTGTACTGGATTCTGGGGCGGGGAAAACCCCGTACACCGCGCCTGGTTTCATCCCGCCAGATCAAACAGACCGAACCACTGATCAACACCTTCACCAGTACCGGTGGCATCGAATATTCGGACGCGTTTCTGCACGATAACGATGCTCGATTTGTGTTTAACTTTGTGCGCAGCGCGATGGACAAGGGGTGTATCGCTGCCAATTATGTTAAATCGAAAGGCGCGACCCGCGATGCCGACGGTAACTGGACAACACAGGTTGAAGACCAGCTTAGTGGTAAGCAGTTCTCGATTCGTTCCAGAATACTAATCAACGCCGCTGGTGCCTTCGTCGATAAACACAACGAGCTTACCGGTATCGAAACCGAGTATCACCACCTGTTATCGAAGGGCATCCATTTAATCGTGCCACAGATTTCCGATAGTCACCGCGTACTCGCATTTTTCGCCGATGACGAACGCCTTTTTTTTGCAATTCCGATGGCGAACCGCACCTGCATCGGCACCACCGATACCCGCGTTGTAGACCCGGTGACTGCAGTGACCGATGAAGACCGCGACTTTGTCCTGTCAAACATCAACGCCCGCCTTGATTTACCAGTTCCACTGACGCGCGACGATGTTATTGCCGAGCGCTGCGGAGTACGCCCGCTGGCAACACGTCAAAACCACGATCAGTCGGTCGATGTGCAACAACTATCGCGCAAACACGTCATCGAAGTGACACCCGGGCAAAACCATATCAGTATTTTCGGTGGCAAACTGACCGACTGTCTGAATGTCGGTAACGAAATTTGCGACTGTGTCGCCAAACTCGGCCTGCAACCGGAAAAGGTCGGCAAATGGTATGGAGAACCCGATCGCAAGGCACGGGAGGCTTATTTCAGGCGGGCGCGCAAGCTCGGCATCGACGAGATTTTTGCCAGTGATACCAGCGAGCCACTGAGTGAGCGTTTGTGGCGTCGCTATGCCGAACATGCACAAGGTATGCTCGACGCCATCGAACAGGACCCCGGCTTGTCCAAACCACTGGTTGAGAATGCCGGTATCCGGCGGTGTGAAATAGAATATCTCGCGGCAAATGAAATGATCGTCAAACTCGAGGATTACCTCAGGCGACGTTCCAAGATAGAGTTGTTGATGTCGCACGATGAACTGCGCCAGTCGGCAGGATTGTTCGAGGCCTGCGAAAAGTTGTTCGGCGACGACGCAAAAAAAAGATTCGATGAATATTTTAAACAAACAAGTCACATCGCCAATACTCGTGTTAATTAGCAGGAGGTTCAGATGAATCAGTATATTCTCAGCATCGACCAGGGCACTACCAGTTCGCGCGCGATGCTATTCGACGAAAATGGACACGCCAGGTTTACCGCGCAACAGGAATTTACCCAGCATTTTCCAAAGGATGGCTGGGTCGAACATAATGCGGAGGAAATCTGGAGCACCACGTTAACCGTGGTACGTGAAGCGTTAGCAAGAGCGGAAATTGATAATTGCGAGATAGCCGCGATCGGTATTACCAACCAGCGTGAGACCACGGTAGTTTGGGATCGCTCCAGCGGCGAGCCGATTTACAATGCGATTGTGTGGCAGGATCGTCGCACCTCCGACTACTGCGAAAGTCTTCGCGAACAGGGAATGGAATCGATGGTTTCGTCAAAAACCGGATTGCTGCTCGATCCGTACTTTTCCGGCACCAAGGTCAACTGGATTCTCGAGAATGTGAGTGACGCGCGTGCCCGCGCCGAAAAGGGGGAACTGGCATTTGGCACCATCGACAGTTTCCTGATCTGGCGCCTGACCGGGGGCAAGGTTCATGCGACCGATGCTACCAACGCATCACGTACGCTGATGTTCGATATTCACCAGCAAAGCTGGGACAACGAACTCCTCGAAATGTTATCGGTGCCAGCATCACTTTTACCCGAGGTGCTGGATTGCGCGGACGACTACGGCGCCACCAGCAAGCGTTTACTCGGCGCCGAAATCCCGATTGCCGGAGTCGCAGGGGATCAACAGGCCGCGCTCATCGGGCAAGCCTGCTTCGAGCCCGGCATGATCAAGAGCACCTATGGTACCGGCTGTTTCATGATCCTGAACACCGGTGAACAGGCGCTGACCTCGAACAACAAACTGTTAACCACGGTTGGCTATCGCCTCAACGGTAAAACAAGTTATGCGCTGGAAGGTTCGATCTTCATTGCCGGCGCCGCGGTGCAATGGTTACGCGATGGTATCGGCATCATCGATACAGCGCAGGAAACCGAGGCCCTGGCCGCGTCGCTCGATTCCAATAACGGAGTCTACCTGGTGCCGGCATTTACCGGGCTCGGCGCCCCGCACTGGGATCCCGACGCGCGTGGCGCCATATTCGGTATCACACGCGATACCGGGGTGGCAGAACTGGTTCGTGCCACGCTTGAATCGGTTTGTTACCAGACTTTCGACCTGCTCGAAGCCAAGCGGCGCGACGGCCTGAAACCAACACGTCTGCGGGTCGATGGCGGTATGGTACAGAATAACTGGTTGTGCCAGTTTCTCGCGAATACGCTCGATATTGTGGTTGAAAGACCATTAATAACCGAAACTACGGCGCTTGGTGCCGCTTACCTCGCGGGACTGCAGGTCGGTATTTTTGCTTCGCTTGACGACATTGCACAACATTGGCGGGCGGATCGCGAGTTCGATCCTGCAATGGAATCCAGTTCACGCAACCTGTTGCTCGCCGACTGGCATGAAGCGGTTATCAAGGTTAAAACCAACGGCTAAGACAGAGAGTTCACTAATCTGTACTTCTCGCGCAATCGCTTAGATATCTAATTTTTTCTAGAATTGTTGATGTATATCAATATCAGGGTCGACTGAACTATCGAGGCAGTGTCCAAAAGTGGCCGAATCGAGAAGCTCGGCACGTGCCTTTCAACGTCAGCTTTGGAGAAAACCGACGCTCAAACTCGGTGAAGCAGTGGCGATTTACGACCCACGGAGACCCGCTCTAGCACTGTAATAAAAATATTGTGCTCATCAAACCACCCGATTTCAAAAATTCGGCAAGAACACCATTCAGTACTACAAACATTCAATCTAGGATAAACTGCTTGGAGCCAAATGCGGAGAGTGGAATGGCCGGAACAGACGTCACCCGGAAGCTGGCAGCGATCCTGTACGCAGATGTGGCCGGTTACAGTAGACTGACCGGCTTTGATGAGGAAGGAACCCACAAGATCCTTTCTACCTACCTCGATATAGTAACCGAGATCATTAACAATTGCAGCGGGCGTGTATTGCACTACGCTGGTGATGCGGTGTTGGCCGAATTCGACAGTGTAGTCGTCGCCCTAAATTGTGCTCTTGAGATCCAGTCAGACTTGTCGGAACAAAACGAATCCCTGCCCACCAACAGCAGAGTGGAGTTTCGGATCGGCATAAATCTGGGCGATGTCATCGTCGACCGGGGTGAACTTTACGGTGACGGGGTAAATATTGCTGCACGCCTGGAAACCCTGGCTCAGCCCGGGGGTATCTGTATTTCGTCCAACGTTTACGACCAGGTGGAAGGTAAGATGGACGTCGTTTTCGAAGACATCGGCCTGCAGGAAGTGAAAAACATCGCTCGCTCAGTGCATGCCTACACCATAAATCCAAGCGGCGTGAAGCAAGAAGGGGTTGCTTTAAATGAAACCGATAATCTTCACCAGGAAATAAAGTTTTGCACCGCAGCGGATGGCGTACAAATCGCATATTCTACCGTCGGCGAAGGACCACCGTTGTTTAAAACAGCCAACTGGCTTAACCACCTTGAGTTTGATTGGGAAAGTCCGGTGTGGCGTCATGTGCTACACGCACTTGCCCAGGACCATTGCCTCATCCGCTATGACCAACGGGGCAACGGGCTTTCTGACTGGGAGGTAGAAGATATTTCATTTGAGGCCTGGGTCCAGGACATGGAAGCAGTCGTCGACGCCGCAGGTTTCAAGCGGTTTCCCCTGCTGGCAGTTTCCCAGGGTTGCTCTGTAGCTATCGACTATGCAGTTCGCCATCCCGAACGGGTTTCCCATCTTGTTCTTTACGGTGGGTATATGCGGGGGCGCAATCATCGCAATTCTCCAGCCCAGTCACAGCAGGAAGAAGCTTTGACTGGGTTGATCAGGAGTGGCTGGGGCCAGGACAATCCGGCCTTCCGACAAGTCTTCACATCGTTAATGGTGCCAGGCGGCACACCGGAGCAGATGGACTGGTTCAATGATTTGCAGCGAAATACCACTACACCGGAGAACGCCATTCGTATTCGCCACACACAGAACAATCTCGAGGTATCCGATCAGGCATCCCAGGTCACAGCTCCCACATTAGTGATGCACGTACGAGAGGATGCCATCGTCCCGTTCGAGGAAGGACGACGAATGGCAGCTACAATCCCGGGAGCGAAATTCGTGGCTCTTGAAGGGCGCAACCATCTGATACTTGAGAACGAACCGGCATGGCCTCGATTTCTGGAAGAAACCCGCACCTTTCTTGCAACATCTACTTAAGAGCCAATGGCTTTATAAAGGTGTCGTTGCTCTGATACCCCAGGCTCTAATTTTCATTGGGATAGAGCCGTCATCCAGAATCGACAATCGTCTCAGCAATGTACATCGAAGTTGCTCGCGTGCTTCTGGTTCGAGATTCACGCAGTAACCTGGCGCCGGACCAGCGCCCAGGGTAAAAGGATTCCAAAAATCATCAAAAGATTTAAAAACGGCTGGTGCCTCTAAAGGTGTCGATTCAATTTCAACGAGTCCTGCAGCGGAAGCCAGATTTTTAAGACCTTCCTGAGTGCAGTAAGGAAATCTTTTATTTTCAGCAAGATCTGCAGCTTCTGTATTAAGAGAAATCGCTGCTTGCCAAAAAGTACGCAAAAGCTCGAGACCACCACCTGGATAGTCCCAAACGTAAAAGGCTACCGTACCGCCAGGCCGGCATACGCGTAACATTTCTTTGAGCGCTTTTTCCTTATCCGGGATAAAATTTAGAACAAGAGCGGAAACAACCGAATCTCTGGAATGATCAGGTAACCCTAAGTCCTGGGCATCGCCAACTTGAAATTCTACTCGGTCGTCAACAACGTTTGCTTGGGCAGTGGCAACAAACTCTTGAGACTGCTCGATACCAAGCAAACTACTCGGTTCACATTTAGATAGAATCGACTCTGTTAACGCTCCGGTTCCGCAACCTACCTCTAACCATCCTAATTGTTTGGGTAAATTCAACCAATCGAGAAATCTAATTGCAATTTGTCGACTCCAGCGCCCCATATAGATGTCATAGCTGTCACCAGCATTCCATGCGTCGTGGCGAGAAGTTTCAATCATCAGGCATGCGCTCAGTTGATATTGTCTTTTTAAGCTGGCTTGGCCAGCGGCCCTAGTTACTACAACTAGACAGTATATGCTTTTAGCCGAGTATCCGAAACTGGCCGAATCGAGAAGCCCAGCAAGCTCATCTGAGCGGCAGCTTTGAAGAAAACAGACCCTCGGAGCAGGAATTTGGGCGGCGACTAACGACCCACAACGAACCCTCAATGGTTAGATTCTTGCTTCTCGAGCGATCAGCTCGGTATTTCCAACAAGCCGTCCACTTGATCCAACCAATGCTTCATTCCCATGGCGCTAAACGAGTCCCGTGCTTTGTTAAGTGATTGACTTCCTTCCTTGGACCCCTCCATTTCGATATTGGTCAAAGCAAGGCCAAAGTGACATCGCGCGGTAAGCGGGTGCATCGAACAGAGCTTTGCGATATCGAGTGCGATGTCGTAGGCCGAGATCACGCTCTTGACAGAAGATCGATTCGCTCTTTCGATCTCCGCTTGCGTGAATAGTGCCCAGGCTTCGTGACCATGTTCGTCCTGTTTTCGGGCAATCTCCAAGGCTCGTGCCGCCGCCTCGCGGGCCTCCGATAAGCGAGCCGCTCGCAGATAACCATCGGCCAGCCAGACGAAGGGATAACCCGAACCTTCTGGATGGTAGCGCAAAGTATCTGCATCCACCGCAAGCTTGAGTAAGGGTATCGCGTCTGAATGTCGGCCGGCGGCGCTGAGTGCGAGACCAAGAATGCCACAAGTGATGGTCCTGAGGAGTCGAACCTCTGCGCGCTCACACAGTTCGAAATTGGGCTCGAGAAGAGTGATGGCCTCACTGAAATCACCGCGACGAAGATGGGTCAATGCAAGGTAATCGGTTACCCACACTGTGCTCATGGCGCTGTTGACTTCGCTCGCGATTTCAGCGCCTTCACGAGCCCAACTGAGCGCCTCGTCGAATTCACCCAACTCGGCGAGCCCCCAGGCGAGGAATCCGCGGGCGATAACCGCGGGATAACCCGACATCCCGTGTCGATGGTACGCAGGTGGTCCGGTGAGCCCCTTCGCCACCCGTCGATGTAGCTCAACCTGACGCGCGAATTCGCCGCGGGCGTTGAAGGCGAGGCCAAGGTGGTTGGTGGTCGTAAAGAGCACAGAGAAGTCGTCAGCGCGTTCGGCGAGAGCGATACCCTTTTCGCCATGCTCGATAGCACGCGCGTGCTCTCCCGCCTGCCAGTAATGGGCAGTCAGATAGTTGTGCACGTTCGCATGGCGCGCTATGTCGCCCACTCGCTCCGCAAGTTCGCCCGCCTCGAGCACTAGTTTTTCCAGTTCATCGTGCCGTCCAAGTGGCCATAATGCCGTGCGCATCTCGAGTCGAATGTCTATCTTGTCAAGCAAGTGCTCTTCGTCATCGGGAAGATGCTCAAGGGCAGCCAGTGCGTTTTCGAAACGTGCCAAGGCGGCTGGATATCCGGATCGTCCGTGGGCCTTTTTCGCGGCTTCGCGATTGTAGGCGAAGGCCTTGTCCCACCGTTTCGCCAGCAGGGCGTGGTGAGCCAGTTCTTCCACGTGTTCCTCCAACCGACCGGTATATGCCATCTCGATGGCATCTACGAGACGACCATGCAACTGACGCCGAGTGTCCTGAGTCAATGACGCATAGGTGACCTCTTCGGTAAGTGCGTGCTTGAAGAGGTAGGTTTCATCCTCGCCGCTGCCGACCTCGTAAAGAAATTCCGCTGCCTGCAAGGCCGAGAGCCGCGCATGCAGGGTTTCAACTGACAATCTCTCGATGGTTTGCAGCAGGTGAACCGGAACACGGCGCCCTATAACCGCCGCAGTCTGTAGCAGGCTCTTGAGTTCAGGTGCAAGGCGATCGATCCGCGCGACCAGGACGTCTTGAACCGATGCGGGAATGTCGATGGTTGCAGTGTCGCTTTCGAGTCGCACTACACCACTTTTCTTTGACAGCACGCCAGCTTCCTCGAGCGAACGCACAGTTTCCTCGATAAATAGTGGGCGTCCCTCCGTGCGCTCGATCAAAAGGCGCTTGATTGATTCGAGGCTGGAATCCATGCCGATTAAATTATCGAGCATTTCGTGGGTAGAGGCTGCCGCGAAAGGGTCGATCCGGGTACGCGTGTAATAGCTTTTTCCAATCCAGTGGTGCTGGTATTCCGGACGATGTGTAACCACCAGGAGAATTTTATGAACTGCCACTCCCTCGACTAGTGAGTCGAGAACACGTTGCGACTCGGAATCGATCCAATGCAGGTCTTCGATGACCAGCAGCATGGGCCGCGCCTTCGCGGCCTGCAATAGCAGGTTCTTGGCACCATCGATAATGCGGCTAGCTCGCTCCTGGGGATTCAGAGCTGCCCAGTTCGGGTCCGAAACCGGAAGGTCCATGAGTACCTGTATGACCGGTAGCAGTGGATCAACTTTCGCCACGAATTGAGCGAGCCCAGCGCGCATCTTGCTGTCGATCTCCGCCTGGTCGTCTAGGTAGCCGACTTTAAAGATAGCGCGGAGCAGGATTCCCAGAGGCAAATAGGAGGTGTTCATGCCGTGAGGCAGCGCGCCCGTCTGGTAAAGAGTCCAGTCGTCGAACTGTGGAAGCTGGGTGAATTCGTGGACTAATCGTGACTTCCCGATTCCCGCGTCGCCTGCGAGGGCAACCAGCTGACCCTGACCAGAAGCGACGCTTTCGGCGGCCGTCAGCAGGCTTTCCAGTTCACGCCGTCGTCCCACGAAAGTTGTCAGCGCGTGCGCGGCACGTGCCTCCCAACGCATGCGTAGCGAAGTCCGGCCGATAAGTTCGTATACCTCGACCTTTTTCCGTAGTCCTTTGACCGGGATCGGACCCAAAGATCGTGATTCGATATAGCCCTCTGCCAGTGAATGCACCGACTCAGTTATACGAATGGTCCCGGATGCAGCGTTCTGCTCCATTCGAGCCGCCAGATGTGCGCTTGACCCCACCACGTCATAATCCATCGACAGGTCGTTGCGAAGCGCACGGACAAGAACCTCACCACAATGAAGGCCTACGCGAACATCGAGATCACCTGCGAACGAATCCCGAATTGCGATTGCAGCGAAGCACGCCCGAACGGCGTGGTCTTCGTGGGCAAGCGGCGCACCGAACAATGCCATGATGCCATCACCCTGAACCCTGTTGACCGTCCCTTCATAGCGGTGGACCGCGTCCATCATCGCCGCAAGTGCGGGGCTCAGGTGCCCGGCTGCGTCTTCAGGATCCAGGCCCTCGATAAGTGCCGTTGAACCTTTGATGTCGGCAAACAACATGGTGACATGTTTGCGTTCACCTTCCATAGCCTGACGAGAACTCAGGATTCTATCGGCAAGATGGCCTGGCGTGTAGGCCAGGGGAGACTGAGTCTCGACGGGGTTGGCCGCACAGCCTGGGCCCAGCTTGGAGATCGCCGCAAGCAATCGCTTTCGATCGCCCAGTGCGCTGACACCCAGCGCCTTGAGATCGTCGTCTGTTAACTGCAGCAACAGCTCGGAATCGATCTTGTTCTCGGCAAATGAGGGGGCGTACTCTTCAAGCCCTAACGTCATAAGCCAGGCATTAACATCCACGGTTCACTCCCGATATCCGCAAGCCGACGATAAAATAGCTTAACATAGGTCATGCAGGGTCTCAGGAGTAGTAGCGAATAGACCATCGTGTGGGTCGGGGGTCCGTTCATGGCCGAGGCCGTGTAAAAAGAGCCTTGGCCGTACTCAGCAGCTCAACATGTGTGAATGAGCGTTTCCTTTGGAGAAAGCCGACGCTCGAACTCGATTAGTCAGCGGCGATTTACGACCCACAACAGTCACTGGACAACGCTCAATTCGATAGCCCTGGCAATACATACTCGAGCATGATTCTCGAAATGAGCTTCGGATCGGTATAATTTCTGGCGTTAATCACGACCACGAGTTGATGACCGGACAAAATGACTAAACCTTGTTTCCACAGCCCAAGTCCAGCTATCCATCGATCGGTTCCAAGCTTGCTGTTAGTCCACTGATCATTCGTTCTTTGCACTCGTCCAAGCCACCATTGAAATCCGTAACTGACCGACTCGCTGACTGATGCACTTTCCGTGAATGACGATCTAAGCCATTCTGTGGGAATTAACTGAACCCCTTTCCAGCTTCCCTGATTGAGAACAAGCTGACCAACCCGGGCCAGGTCTCTGGGTTTCATGCGCAAATCACTACGCCATTCAACCTCTGTGATAGCCAGGGGG
>Ga0255039_10000147_pt1 | contig 24129 bp, 22 predicted proteins | sample BC1_12_1_MG_FD_181713 | JGI IMG/M metagenome (GOLD analysis project Ga0255039, IMG submission 181713) | Seawater microbial communities from Strait of Georgia, British Columbia, Canada - BC1_12_1 | ecosystem: Environmental > Aquatic > Marine > Strait | place: Canada: British Columbia | collected... | reverse complement strand
GTAAACTCAAGCCGGGCGATATCCCGGCCGATGTGCGCGACGACGCGATCCGCACCATGGTGCGCCTGTATTTTCCGGAAAATAGCGCGATGGTTACCGGTTACGGCTTCGACATGCTCTATGCCGGTCCCCGTGAAGCGGTGTTACACGCCTATTTTCGGCAGAATATGGGCGCCACTCATTTTATTATTGGCCGCGATCACGCCGGAGTAGGCGATTACTATGGCGCCTTCGACGCACAGACCATTTTTGATACCGAAGTGCCCGCTGATGCGCTCGAGATCGAAATCTTCCGTGCCGATCATACCGCCTGGTCGACCAAACTAAATCGGGTGGTAATGATGAACGAAGCCCCCAATCACAGCAAAGAGGATTTTGTGCTGCTTTCCGGTACCAGGGTGCGCGAAATGCTGGGTGAGGGAATCGCGCCGCCGAAGGAGTTTTCGCGTCCCGAAGTCGCCGAAATCCTGATAAATTATTATCAATCTTTATAAATAAAACCGGTTCTAGCGCTAGATCACAGGCAGTGTCTTTGCGATACTCCGCCCTATGTCTGAAGCCGCAGTAACAACGAGCAATACCTTTACACTGGAAGATCTCAAAACTCTCACCGATGGCGATATGCTGCGCGTGAACCAGGTGATTACCGACAACCTGGCATCGGAGGTGGTGCTGATCAACCAGCTCAGCCATCATATTATACTGAGCGGCGGCAAACGCCTGCGCCCGATGCTGGTCATCCTCGCAGCCAAAGCCTGCCAGTACCAGGGTGAAGAAGATGCCTTGCTCTCGGCCGTGGTCGAGTTTATTCATACCGCGACCCTGCTGCACGATGACGTCGTCGATGATTCTGATATGCGCCGTGGCAAACAGACCGCAAGTACTATCTGGGGCAACGAAGCCGCTGTCCTGGTCGGCGATTATCTGTATTCACGCGCGTTTCAGATGATGGTGCGCGCGCAATCCATGACAATCATGGATCTGCTCGCGAATACCACCAATACCATCGCCCAGGGAGAAGTGCTGCAATTGCTCAATGTGCGCAATCCAGATACCAGCGAAGCGAAATATCACGAAGTTATTTATGCCAAAACAGCCTGCCTGTTCGAAGCCGCTTCACGCATCGGTGCCTTACTGGGAGGTGTTTCGACGGAGCAGGAACTAGCTCTGCAGAAATATGGCAAGCACTTAGGAGTTGCTTTTCAGTTGATCGACGATGCGCTCGACTACTCCGCGAAAAGCGATACGCTTGGCAAAAATGTCGGCGATGATCTCGCCGAGGGCAAACCAACCCTGCCCCTGATTCGTGCCATGGAAATGGGCAATGCCGAGCAGAAAGCATTAATCCGGGAAGCAATCGAAACCGGCAAGGCCGAGCGTTTCGACGAAATCAACCGCGCGATTGTCGAAACCGGCGCACTGCAGTACACCATCGATCAGGCAGAATCGGAGGCGGATACGGCCAAACAGGCGATTGATTCTCTCGAGGACAGCGACTATAAACAGGCGCTGATTTTTCTCGCCGACTACGCGGTTGAAAGAAACTATTGAACCGTTTCGAAAAACTGCTCGGTGAAAAACCCACGCTGCTCGCCGATGGCGCCACCGGTACCACCTTTTTCGCCATGGGACTGCAAAGCGGTGACGCCCCGGAATTGTGGAATATCGACTATCCGGAACGTGTTGCCAGACATTACCAGGCCTTCATCGATGCCGGTTCGGACCTGGTATTGACCAATAGTTTTGGCGGCACCCGCTATCGCCTGAAATTACACAAAGCAGAGCAACGGGTAGCAGAATTGAGTATCGCCGCGGCAGCAATACTGCGTAAAGTTGTCGCCAGCAGCGGACGCGAAGTCATCGTGGCGGGCTCGATTGGTCCGACTGGTGAAATCCTGGCACCACTGGGAGAATTGCAGGCCGAAGACGCGATCGCAGCTTTCGCCGAACAGGCGCTGGCGCTTGAGCAAGGCGGTGCAGATGTCATCTGGATTGAAACCATGTCATCGCAGGAGGAAGTCGAGTACGCGGTACAAGGCGCCCGGCAAACCGGTCTACCGATCGTCTTCACGATGAGTTTCGATACTAACGGGCGCACCATGATGGGCGTCGGAGCAGCCGACATGATGAGCTTGCACCAGCGCCTCGGGGTACATGCCTGCGGCACTAACTGCGGCATCGGGGCATCCGAAGTGGTCGCCGCGATTTTAAACATGCAGGCGAGCAAGCCCGATGGCAGTGACGATCCAATCCTGGTGGCCAAGGCAAACTGCGGCATACCTGAATTTATCGACGGTGAAATTCATTACAACGGTACACCCGAAATAATGGCGCGCTATGCGACCATGGCGCGTGACGCCGGCGCACGCATTGTCGGTGGTTGCTGCGGCACCTCACCCGAACATGTCGCGGCAATGCGTTATGCGCTGGACAGTACAGCACCCGGCCCGGTGCCGAGTATCGATGATGTCAGGCGCGAACTGGGCGATGTCACCAAAGGCGCACAGGCGCAGGCCGATGGCCAGCACCAGGTGCAAACCCGCGGTAGTTCACGCCGCCGCAGACGACATTAGTCAAACGCGGTACTGCACACCCGGGAAGACGCAGAGCATTTCGAACAGCAGATTGGCCGCCACCAGGGCGGTGTTACCCGAAGTATCGTAGGCTGGTGCGACTTCCACCAGGTCGCCACCGACGACGTCCAGACCACGACAACCGCGAATGATTTCGAGGCCCTGATGAACCGTTAGCCCGCCGATTTCGGGAGTTCCGGTGCCGGGGGCGTAAGCCGGGTCGAGACCGTCGATATCGAAGGTCAGGTAGACCGGACCGGCGCCAAGCTGGGTACGTACTTCTTCCATCAGCGGCTTGAGCGACTGGTACCAGCATTCTTCGGCCTGCACCACACGCACACCCTGCTCGCGCGGCCAGTCGAAATCGTCGGCTTCGTAACCACTGGCGCGCAACCCGATCTGTACCATGCGGGTCGGCTCTATCAGGCCTTCTTCGATTGCGCGCCGAAACGGTGTGCCATGCGCGATTCGCTCGCCGAACATGTGATCGTTTATATCTGCATGCGCATCAACATGCACAATGCCGACCGGCCCGTGTTGCTTTTCAAGTGCGCGTAAAATCGGCAGCGAAATGGTGTGATCGCCGCCCATGGTCAGGGGCTTACAGTCCTGCTCAAGGATTTCGTCATAAGCCCGCTCGATAATCGCGACGGACTTTTCCAGGTTAAAAGTATTGATCGCCACATCGCCGATATCCGCCACCTGCAAAGAATCGAACGGCGCCGCCCGGGTCGCCATATTGTAAGGTCGGATCAGACAGGATTCGGTTCGAATCTGGCGCGGGCCAAAACGCGCACCCGCTCGATTGGAAGTGCCGATATCGAATGGCACCCCGACGAAAGCGACATCAAGGCCCGTGGCATCGGGAACATGGGGCAGGCGCATCATCGTCGCGATACCGCCGAAGCGCGGCATATCGTTACCTCCCAGGGGTTGATTGAATTTCTTGTCGCTCATTTTCTATTCTCCTTCACTTGTAGCGAGTTGACCTAGAGTAACTGGTTTTAACGGTGGCCGCGCACTAAACCGACCGATCTCGCCCACGCTGACAGCGCGTTGCCCGGCAAATATGTTCTCCACGGTACTGGCGCAGAAGCGACCCTGGCAGGGCCCCATGCCACAGCGCACGAATGCTTTCGCCTGGTTTGGTCCGGAGCAGCCCAGGCTGACAAGCGCACGGATCTCGGTTGCAGTAACTTCTTCACAGCGACATACCAGGGTTTCATCGACTGGATTCAGGGCGTTCATGCCAACACGATAAAAGGCATCCAGAAAGGGCCGGATCGCCAGGTGTCGCTGGCGCGCATTAAAATGGGGGCGTGCCAGTCGGTCACATTGCGCTTGTTCAATCAACCCCAGGCGATGCGCTACCCGTAACCCCGCTAGTCGCCCACTTAAAGCGGCCGCGCGCGCACCACCGATACCGGCGCCGTCACCAGCGATGAATATCCCCGGCTGTGAACTTTCACCCCATTTATCCAGCCGCGGCTGCCAACATTGCTGGGGTCCATTCCACTGCGTTTCACATCCCGCCGCCGCGGCCATGTGAAGTGCAGGCATCACGCCCTGGTGTAGCATCACCAGGCCGGTATCCAGCTGATGGGCGGTACCTTTAGACTTGAATTTCAATCCCTCCACGCGTTCTCCACCTTCGGCGCGTAAATCGGTAGCCTGCCTGTACCAGGGTACCCGTGCGCGCTTGATCGCCATCACCAGTTGCAGGCCTTTGAAAAGAGTGTCGCTGGCGGCGAGGGCAGGCGGCAGATGGCGCAATGCACGCCAGCGATTTACTTTCGGCGTGGTATCGACAATGGCCTGAACGCCAACACCCGTGCGCAGGTATTGCCAGGCCAGCAGCAACAGTAGCGGTCCGCTACCGACTAACACGGGAGCCTGTCGAGGTACCAGAGCAGCAGATTTCAACAGGATCTGGCCCGCACCGGCGGTCATTACCCCGGGTTTGTGCCAACCCGGAAACGGCATCGGCCGTTCCTGCGCCCCGCTCGCAATGATAATCTGCGCGGCTTTAACTTCCTGGTGCCGGCCCTGATAAATAACCCCGAGACTGCCTGATTTATCAAGATACCAGACCGATGCGCCGGCAAAATAATCGAGCCGGGAATGACGAAACGCCAACACTTGCTGTTGGCCAAATACATAGTCATGACCGAGCAGACTAACTTCGGCAAGCGGACTTGAATCGACATTGCGATAAATTTGTCCACCCGGATTCGACTGCTCATCGAACAACGCCACTTTTACGCCTTGCTGCAGTGCAGCTTGCGCCGCCGCCATACCCGCGGGTCCGGCACCAATCACCACGAGCTGGTAGGACGGCTTGATCAAGTCGCTTCCCCACCGCTTACAGTCAACTGCCGTGTGACCTTCATGCCGGCCTTCACTTCTACCTGGCAGGCGCGTTGATTTTCGATACCGTCGATTTCAAGCAGGCATTCGAAGCAGGCCCCCATCATGCAGAATGGCGCCCGTGGCGAGCCGCTGAGAATTGTTTTGCGAGCAGGCATAGCGTCGAGATAAAAGATTACCGCGGCCAACGAAATTCCCGCAGGAACCGCCACCGTTGTGCCATCGAATTCAATCTCGACCAGTTCAGGATCTGTATTGTCGATCAATCTAAACATCGAATCGTGCCGCCGAGAATTCAGTGATCAGTTCATGCGGTGCATCGCCACATATCCAGTTCGCTATTTCAGCCGCATGCAACGCTGCCAGGGTAACGCCGCTATGACAGGAAATCGCGTAAGCGCCCGGGTAATCGGGCGATTGATGGTAGAGCGGAAGCCCGTCAGGCGTCATCACCCGCAATGCGCCCCAGGCTCGATTCAGGCGTACCGAGGACAGGTGCGGAAAGATGCTTACCGCGCGCGCGGCAAGCCGGGTAATCACCTCCAGCGTGGTCGAATCGTCGAGGCCAACATCTTCGTGTGAATCCCCGATCTGTAAAGTTCCCTCCATGGTCTGGCGTACCTGTAGTGTCGCGCAGGGCAAGAATTGCGCAACGCGTTCGGTGATCAGCAGTTGCCCGCGCAGCGGTTCCACCGGTACATTCATACCGAGGTCCCGGGCAAGACGCTGATTGGCGAGACCGGCGCAGAATATGACGCGCTCACACTGGTAGCGTTGCCCGGCACAGTCGAGAACGAAGTGACCGTGCTCCTGTCGCGTCGATACCACTGGTTGATCGGGAATATATCGGCAACCCAGATTCTGCATGCGATGATGTAACGCGCGCAACAGGTACAGTGGATTGACATGTCCATCCAGGGGGGAGTAACTCGCGCCCAGCACTGTATCCGAGACCTGTGGAATGCGTGCCTTAAGTTCCGCATTATCGAGCATCTGGTAGGTAAACTGGCCATGGGTATGTGCCTGTACCCGGCGCATCTCATGTTCCCGTGCATCCCATTCCTGCTGTGTCAGGCAGAAATCGTAACCACCGGTTTGCTGCAGCCCAACGTCGACTCCCGTGTTATCCTGCAGGGCTTGCGCAAACTCGGGCCAGCGTCGTGCGGCCATCCCGCTCCAGTGTGCGTAGGGCGCGAAGTCGGCACCTTTACCCTGCACCCAGACGAGGCCAAAGTTACCGCGTGAAGCACGAAAATCGCGATCACCTCCGTCGACAACCGCTACCGACCGATCACGCTCGGCTATCCCGCAAGCGATCGCGGCACCGACTAATCCACCGCCGATTACAATCGTATCAAAGCTGGAATCCACGGGTATCAGGTATGGCTAGACCCGGTCGGGGGCGAGTTTGTTGTCTTCTGTGCCATTCGATACTTCAGTGGGGCGCAGATGAGCAAGCCAGTGCTTTTCCCACCAGACAAACCCGCGGCTGATAATGAATACCAGCACCATGTAAAACAGCATCGCCGTGACAAAGCCTTCATAGGCCAGGTAATATCTGCCGTTCAACCATCGGCCAGCACCGAGGATATCCTGTAGCGTGATCGTACTCAGTACCACCGAGCTATGCAGCATGAAAATGACTTCATTGGAGTAGGCCGGCAAGGCACGACGAAATGCACTCGGTAACACGATGCGGCGCATCATCGTAAACGGCGACATACCACAGGCACGTCCAGCTTCAATTTCACCCGAGGGCGTGGTTTCGATCGAGCCACGTAAAAACTCGGTGGTATATCCCGCCGTATTCAGGGTGAAAGTAATCAGCGCGCACCACCAGGCACTGGAAAGAACAGGGTCCCACAGGAAACTTTCACGAATCCAGTCAAACTGGGCCAGCCCGTAGTAAACCAGGTAGGTTTGCACCAGCAAAGGGGTGCCTCGGAAAAAATAGGTGAAACACCAGATCGGTCCATTCAACCAGCGAACCTTGTGTGCGCGGGCAATCGCCATTGGCACCGCCAGCATACCCCCCAGCGTCAGCGCGATAATGGTGATTTCCAGCGTTAACAGGGTGCCCCACAAAAAGCGGTCGATATGATCCCATACCAGCACAAAATCGAGGGGTGAATGGTTTTCGCTGACATAAGCGAGGTACTCCCAGAATGTGCGCTCGGTGGTTTCTGCCATGGCTATACCTTGCGTACCCCGACCGAGTACTTGCGTTCCATCCAACGCAATCCGACATCGGAAACCGCGGTCAGTACCAGGTAAATTAACAACACTATAAACATGAAGGTGAAAGGTTCCCGCACCGAGCGGCCGGCAGTCGATGCATTCCACACCAAATCGTGTAATCCGATGACCGAAACCAGTGCCGTCGCCTTCACCAGCACCAGCCAGTTGTTGGTAAAACTCGGCAACGCATAGCGCACCATCTGCGGCCAGGTGATGCGCAGGAATATCTTCATGCTGGTCATGCCACAGGCGACACCGGCTTCGATCTGGCCGCGAGGTATCGCCAGGATCGCGCCACGAAAGGTTTCGGTCATATAGGCGCCAAATACGAATCCGATCGAGAAAACACCGGCGGTAAACTGGTTGATTTCGAGATAATCCCACCACCCGGTGGCTTCACCGAAGTCATTGAGCATTTGCTGGCCGCCGTAAAACAGCAGCATCATCAGTACCAGGTCGGGCACCCCGCGTATCAATGTCGTATAAAGTCCGGCAAGTCGCTGCCATAACCGGTTAGTCGAAAGCTTGGCGGTTGCACCGATCAGCCCGAGCAAAACCGCCAGCAAAAGCGATCCGATCGCCAGTTGCACGGTGACAACGGTGCCGTCAAATAAAAGATTACGGTATTGCCAGACTGTATCCATATTAAAGAGATTGTCCGGTTTGAACGAACAGCTGGTCGTTCAGACCGGGCCAATCCTGTAGTGGAAATCTAGCCGCCGTAAATGTCGATATCGAAATACTTGTCGTTAAGCTTTTTATAAGTACCGTCATCACGTATCGCCTTGATCGCCTTGCTCATCGCATCACGCAGCGAAGTGTCTTTCTTGCGTACCGCAAATCCCGCACCGACACCCTGGCATGCTTCGTCATCGATCATATCGCCGACAAATGCATAACCCTTGCCCATGTCCTGCTTGAGGAAACCTTCAAGTGCCTGCAGGGAATCGGAAATCTGCGCATCGAGACGGCCGGAAGCCAGGTCCTGGAAAATTTCCTCCTGGGTGGCATACAGCACCAGCTCAGCATCGGGAAACAGGCTTTCCGCGGTGCACTGGTGGGTGGTCGCACGCTGCACGCCGAGGCGCTTGCCTTTCAGGCCTGCATTGGTACGCTTAAAACCGGCATCTGCCTTGGCCACGATTCCCGGAGGCGTATTGTAATACTTGTCTGTAAAATCGACTTTCTTCTTACGCTCGTCGGTAATCGACATCGACGCGATGATGGTGTCGAACTTCTTTGCCAGCAGGGCAGGAATCATACCGTCCCACTCCTGTTCTATGAGCACGCATTCACGGCCCAGGCGTTTGCAGATTTCCTCGGCAAAATCAATATCGAAACCTTTCAGGGAGCCATCGGGTTCTTTCCACGAAAACGGCGGGTAGGCACCCTCGACACCAACCCGCAATTGATCTGCCTGGGCAGACGCACTGGCTAGCGCAATGGTTAGAAACAGGAACAGCAGTTTTTTGATACTCATGATAAGTTACCTCCAAAGGGTACTATTGTTAAAATCTCGAGCCGCAACCGCGGCCCGGGAAATTTTTTAGCCACTCGCAATCAGTTCGCGGCTCGTGTTAAAAATTTCTTAAATCGCTCCGATTCCGAGTTGCTGAACATTTGCTGCGGCGGGCCTTCCGCTTCGATCTGGCCCTCGTGTAAAAAAATAACCTTGTTTGACACATCACGTGCGAAGCCGACCTCGTGCGTGACCACAATCATCGTTGTGCCCTCGTCTGCCAGGTCACGCATGACGCGCAACACTTCCCCCACCAACTCCGGGTCCAGCGCCGAAGTCGGCTCATCGAACAACATGACTTCGGGTTCCATCGCCAGCGCCCTGGCGATGGCGGCGCGTTGCTGTTGGCCACCGGAAATATGGGCCGGGTAATATTCCTTGCGATCATACATACCAACCTTTTGCAGCACCGCTTCGGCACGTTCGTTGGCCTCGCTTTTCGGCAATTCGAGCACATGAACAAGCGCTTCCGATACGTTTTGCAAAACGGTCATATGGGCCCAGAGATTAAAGCTCTGGAATACCATGCCGAGTTTTGCGCGTAAACGAACCACCTGCTTCATGTCCTCTGGTACGAATACTCCATACTTGTCCTTGTGCATACGGATGGTTTCACCATGCACGGTGACGCTGCCGCTATTCGGTATTTCAAGTAGATTGATACAACGCAGGAAAGTACTTTTACCGGAACCCGAGGAGCCCAGCATTGATATTACATCGCCCTCTTCGGCAAGCAAATGCACACCCTTGAGCACTTCGACCTGACCGAAGCTTTTATGAAGGTCTATGATTTCAAGCGCGGTTGTGTCGCTTGATGGTTCGCTCATTCGGTTTGTTCCTCCACGGATATATCGCCGTGCAATACTTTTTTAGTTATACGGGCATGGTAACACCTTTTTAAAACACAATGCACTATTGCATCCAGGCGTGGCAAACAGGCTTAAACCTCCGCCAGCAGGTTGCTAGTCATGCGTAAGGCCTGCGTTGCGTAAGCTCCGCCGAACAACAGGGCATGATTCAGAACATGGTACAGGTTGTAGAGTTCACGGCGCAGTGAGTAACCGGAATCGATTGGGAAAGCATCTGTGTACGCGGCAAAAAAGCGCTCCCCCGGGTGGCCAAACAATTCCATCATCGCCAGATCAGTCTCGTGATCGCCGTAGTAGCAGGCCGGATCATAGATGACCGGGTTACCATCTGCATCGGAACCCTGGTTGCCACTCCACAGGTCACCATGTAATAAAGATGGACGTGGCTGGTAAGTCGAAAAAAAACTATCCAGTTTTTCGGTCAGACGATGACCGCAATCAATCAGGCGGGTATCAAGGCCATTTTGCCGTGCCAGCTCGAGTTGAAACCCGAGCCGATTCTGGCGCCAGAAATCGACCCAGTCGTCATTGAAGGTATTCACTTGCGCTGTACTGCCGATAGTATTATCGCCATGAAACCCAAACTGCGCATTAAAGCAGTTATGCATTGCGGCGAGCGCTACAGCAAAACGATCGGTATCGGGCTGTCCACGGAGTTCGATGAATTCCATAACAATAAACGCGTGGCCATTCTCGTGGCCGGTCATGAACACCTCGGGCACACGCAGCGTACGGCTCTGCCGGATTGCGTCGAGGCCGGCCTTTTCAGCGTCGAACATCGGCAACATTGCAGCCCGATTGAATTTAACGAAGAAACGATTCTTACCAAGCTCGAGTCGGCAGGCCTGGTTAATATCACCCCCGGCTATCGGTGTCGCGAGTGTTTCACCCGGTGGTAATTGCAGTTGCTCTGCCAGCAAAGCGCCCAGTGACTGCCAGTCGATCACAGCATTCGATACTCACCGGGCGGCAATCCATTTAAAGTCCAGGCACCGATGCCGATCCTCACCAGGCGTAAGGTCGGATGCCCGACGGCCGCGGTCATACGCCGCACCTGGCGATTTCGTCCTTCGCTGATTTCAAGCCGCAGCCATTGCGTGGGGATGTTTTTGCGTTCTCGAATCGGCGGCTCGCGTGGCCACAACCAGTCAGGTTCGTCGACCTGCTCTACTTTGGCTGGCCGGGTCGGTCCATCCTTCAGCTTTACCCCTGCCGCTAAAGCCTGCAGCGCCCGAGATTCAGGGACAGCTTCGACCTGAGCCAGGTAAATTTTCGCCTGGCGGTAGCGTGGATTGGAAATTCGCGCCTGCAGGGCGCCATCGTCGGTCAGCAACATCAAGCCCTCGCTGTCGAAATCCAGCCGACCCGCGGTATAAACCCCTGGAACATCAATATAGTCGGCAAGCGTCTGTTTACCCGACACCGGCGAAAACTGGCTCAGCACCTGGAATGGTTTGTTGAACAATAAGACACGTGCCATATTATCCCGCCCCGCCCACCGACGTCTGCAGATAGGTCAACCAGCGTGAGCTGCGCGCAGGATCGAAAGCCTGTTCGCTCATCATGCGCTCAAGCTGCTTTGCATCGGCTGCATGGCGCGATATCTCAACCTGCTGCATTTCGCTAATCTCACAGTTAATCCGGGTTAATTGCAGACTGACATCAAGCCGCGCTTCATGCTTGATTAAAGACTGCTGCACGCGCGCCGCATAACGAAATTTCATTTCCCCGACCTGGTGTAAATGCTGGCGCAGGTTATCAACTGAATCATATTTCCTGAGTAAGTTCGCGGCGGTCTTCATTCCCACTTCCGGTATTCCCGGGATATTATCGACCTTGTCTCCGGTCAATGCCAGCTGGTCTGCAATCTGCTCAGGGCGGACACCGAATTTATTGCAAATCGCGCGATAATCGAGTTTTTTGTCATCGAGGTAAGACCACCAGATATCCTGCTCGGCGATCAACTGCACGAGATCTTTATCTGCGGTCAGAATCACGACCGGCAGTTGTGCCGAACCATGATAGTTTCTCAGTGAACCAATCAGATCATCCGCTTCCCAGTGCTCGCTACTGACACAGGTGATGCCAAGCGCTTCCAGCCATTGCCGGCACCAGGCAAACTGGCGCCTCAATTCCTGCGGGGTGGGACTGCGATTGGCTTTGTAGTCGGGATATAGTTCCTTGCGCGACGATTTCGAGCGGCTTTCATCAAACGCGAATACGAGCCGTTGCGGCGCCTGTTCGGTTAACAACCGATACACAAAATCACTGAAACCGACGAAGGCCTGGTTAGGCTGCTGCAGTCGATTTACCCGTTCTCGCTCGGGTCCATACCAGGCGCGAAATACATAGATACTGGAATCGACCAGGAACAGGCGCATTTTTTAAACAGCATTCACGGAAATGAGGAATAAAGATTCTACAACGGTGCTTGCTATAAACGCGCGCTAATTTTTCGACTATATATCATGCACGTGATCTCAAAGGAAAAATCATGCTCGAATGGAGTGCCCTGGCCGGGATTACGGCATTATCGGTCGCGCCCGGATCTTCGTCAGGGTCATCGGGCGGCTCGTCGGGTGGCGGTGGCGGCGGCTGGTAATAAGAATGTCATTCCCGCGCAAGCGGGAATCTTGTAATCGTGGGTACTACACGTGGTAAATTGTCATTTAACTGAACTCAGGATGACGAACTTGCTGTCGGCGGCGATGGTTTCGCAGTTACCGAAAAGTTTCTTCAACTTGGCGTGATAGGCAAGATGCCGATTACCCACCAGGCGCAACTCACCGCCAGCTACCAGCACTCGTTGCGCATCCTTGAACATATTCCAGGCGATCGCATCACCGACACTGTGCTGCTGATGGAAGGGCGGATTGAGCAGCACCAGGTCCTGGCTATCGGCTGCCACGGTGCGTAAACAATCGTCGACCCTGAATTCGACGCTACGCGCCTGGGCAAACGCATGCTGAAAGTTTTCCCTGGCGCTGGCAATCGCCATATGCGATTCGTCACAAAACAGCAGATTTGCCGTGGGGTTTAGCGAAGCTGCAATAATGCCGAGCACCCCATTACCACAGCCCAGGTCGACAATATGTCTATACTGTTCACCAATCGGCATGTGCTCGATTAAAAGCTGACTGCCCTGGTCCAGCCGATCCCGACTGAACAGGCTGGCATGATTAATAATCCGGTAATCACGATCGACCTGCAATTCATAATAATCTGGAAATCTACTCTGACCCTCGTTAATAGAGTGATCTCGCTCTACCAGAATGAGTCGACTCTTCTTACGCGCCCGGGTAGTCGCCGTCGGGCCGAGAATTGTTTCAAACAACTCCAGGGTAGAATTATGGATATTGCGCGTCATCCCCGCAGCGAGAATTCTGGAATCATGATGCAGAATCGGGCGCAGCGCGTAAAGTTGATGTTCTAACAAAGCCAGTGTCTTCGGAATTTTTACTATTACGCAATCTACCGGCACCGTAGGAAACTCGATACCTGAATTGGTTTTGACCTGCTCGGCCGGGTAACCGTTGGCAACCAGGTTATCGCGCAGAGCCTGTTGCGCCAGGAATGAATCACTCCAGGAATAGGCCGGATAGCTGGCCAATGCCACCGCTAGCGCGCCGTAGGCATCATTTAGAATCAACAGCATGCTGTGAGCCGACAAAATCTGCAGGTCATCGAGATGATTGAGCAGGAATTCGTCGGCCGCATCCCATGCCTGCAAGTTATCATCGACGGGATTGCGCGCCAGCTCGAATTCACCCTGGGGCACCAGCAGGGTATTGCGGTCGTTGACTAACAGTGGTTTGTTCACGGTTTGTTGACGAATGGCAAGGCTAGCATGCCGGGTAGTTGATCAACCTGTTTCGCGTCACGAAACTCACTCAGGCCTATGCTCATACCGTGATGACCTTTTTCGGGTTGATCAATATAGGTTTTGAAAACCCGATCCCAGAGCGAAATATTAAACCCATAGTTGCTATTGGTTTCATGCATCAGGGTGGAATGGTGGACCCTGTGCATGTCAGGTGTTACCAGCAGATAACGAAGCCAGCGATCCAGCGCAAGCGGCAGGTTGATATTGGCATGGTTAAACATCGCCATACCGTTTAACAGGAGTTCGAAAATCAATACTGCGACCATGGCAGGCCCCAGCAACAGAATTACCAGCCATTTTATCAGCATGGAAACTATGATTTCGATCGTATGAAAGCGAGCACCGGTAGTCAGGTCGATATCGAGGTCGGCATGATGAACTCGATGTAGCCGCCATAAAACAGGCACCCGGTGCATCAACAGGTGTTGCAGGTAAATCGCGAGATCGAGTAGCAGCACAGCAAAGATGACTTCAACCCAGAATGGCAAGGCCAGGAGATTGAAGAGACCCCAACCCAGGTTGCCTACTGAATAGGCCATGCCGACGGCCGCGGCCGGGAACAGCAATCTCAACACAAAGCTGTTTAATACCAGTAACACCAGGTTGTTAGCCCAGCGCACTGATTTGGATACGGTCAAGTTACGTCGTGGCGACAGTAGCTCCCAGATGAACATGATGATGAATACAGACACGAACAGGCCCAGGCGAATAACCGCTTCACGTTCGAGGACAAAGTTTTCGACTGCGGATGCTTCCATAACAGGCATTTTCGAGCAAATTCCACCACATTGACAGTGTTAATACAGGGTGGCACCCGGGCTAGTGGGTTAAACGGGTGAAAGCATTGATCTTAAAATGTTCGAGGATGGTTTCAACATCGGCTGCCGGCGAACGATCCTTATCCAGCGGAGCGATAATCGCATCGAAGTAATCGACCACCGCGGCAACTCCGTCTCCTGGTGTCTGATCGCGCATGCGCACAGCGGTAATCCCGGCGAGCAATTCATAGGCCAGCATGGCCCGACCCAGGCAAGCCATATCGTATAGTCTTGAAATTGCCGGAATCGCCATCGACATATAGTCTTCCTGCCCATCTGAAGTTTCACTGGTATGCAACGAAATCGGCTGCGCCAGCAAGCGCATTCGCGCCGCCAGATCAATACTCGCTTTTTGCGTCACTACCAGCCCGGCGTCGAGCCCAGGGCGCGCGGCAAGTTGTGGGTTGAGGCCGGTAAACTCTGCGCTCAGTAAACGGTGTAAACGCCGTTCGCTCAAACTGCCGACATGCGCGAGCGCCAATGCCAGGTGTTCGACCTGGTTGACCAGATGCTGGTTGTGAAAACTGCCTACCGAAAGTAGGCGTTCACCATCGAGTAACGGATTATCACTAAAATCGATGAGGCTAAACTCGATCTTTTCACGCAGGCGGCCGAGCGCTTCGTACATCGCACCATGCACCTGTGGGATAACCCGATAGGATATCGGCGCCTGAAGTTTGTGAGGCGTAGTCTGGCTATGATTGAGATGCTTGCGCAGGACATCGATTATCTTGCCGATGCCCTTTTCGCTACTGACCCGCGCTACCGCGGGATCGATTGCATCCTTAGGCGCGGCAAGTCCTTCGAGAGAAACCGCGGCCACCAGGTTGGCGAGACCCAACAACTCTTCGAGCTGATAAAAAGCGTCCATCGCCAATGCAGGCGCGGCGCAAACCCCGTTGATTAACGCCAGGCCTTCACGTCCTGTAACCTCAAAGGGCTCTGCCTTATGCTCCTCGAGCGCAAGCGCGGCGGGTAGTTTCTGGTTATCAGGGCCATAGACAAAACCTTCACCGATCAGGATCTGGAAGGCATGCGTGTTGGCGATCGCATCAGCGGCCATACCATGCCCCAGCACCGGTACCCAGGGGGTAAAATTGTCATTCAGGCGATCGACCAGGTAGCGGCAAAGGTCACTGCGTACCGCGGCGCGACCCGATAAAAAATTAACCAGCCGAATCATCATCATCGCGCGTGCTACCGGCCTGGGAAACGGATCTCCGATCGCGACCGCTCGCGCGCGCAGCATATTGGCAGGCAATTCCGCACGCGCGGCGGCATCGAGCTCGGCGGTGACCAATTTTCCAAGCCCGGTAGTGACACCGTAACTCGGCACCCCGCGTTCGATTAGTTCGACAAAATGTGCATGTGCCGCATCGACTTCCCGCAAAAGCTCAGCACCGATTAGCAGCGGCTCATGCTGGTATGCAACCCGGTAAAGATTGATCCAGTTTATGTCAGTGACTTGCGTAAGAGTAATCATGCGTAAGGCAAGGTCTGGCCGATACCGAGTTTATCCGCCTTTTCCAGTAGAGCGATACCCAGCGCGATGTCAGAAGTTGGAAGGCCTCGATGCCAGAACAAACAGGTTTCGGCATCATTTTCACGTGCTGGAATCCTGCCGGCACAAATTTCACCCAACTCGCCGTGGATCGATTCACGCGTGATCCTGCCGCTATCAACCTGCCTGCGCAAACAACCGAATGGACCGATCAGGCACTGCCCCCAGTCATCGACGACAATTTTATCCATGATATCCGTAATATCATCCTCGACCGTACTCATGGTGCCGTAGGGAATGACCAGTGCACCCGGTTTGATCCAGCCAGTTTTGAACAGTGGTTCAGGTTGCGTCAGGCGCGAAGCCTCGACCAGAATATCAGCGCCCTGCAGACAACTTTGCCAGTCCTTGGTAACAACAACTGGTTTACCGAGGTCTGCTTCAAGCCTTGCCGCGAAGGCGGCACGGCTCTCGGGCCGCCGGGAGTGGATGCGGATTTCCTCGAAATCGAACAGGTGATCGAGCAATCTTACATTCCAGTAGGCGGTGCCGCGTGCGCCGATATGCCCGAGTACCCGTGGATTGCTGGCAGCCAGGTAGCTGGCGCCAATAGCGGTGACTGCGCCAGTGCGCATTTCGGTGATGCCGGTAGCATCGATCACCGCGCGTGGTTGACCGGTTCTACCATCGAAGAGATTGAGTAGTCCAAATTCAGACGGCAAGCCATGCTTATAGTTTTCGTGGTAGTCACCGACGATCTTGACACCGGCGGTATTGCCCGCTGCGATGTAACCGCGTAATACATTGAAATGCCCGCCGAAATCTGCGTTGGGCACCAGGTGCATACGCGGCTCGATCACCGTGTCGCCATCTCCCTGCGCACGCAAACTGGTCTCAATTGCATGCAAAATCTCATCATTGGTCAAGGCGAGTGCGGCCACATCATGTCCACTTAAATAACGAAGCGTAATCTCTGTCAATTTATTGCCGCCGGGTTAATATATTTAGCTACCCTTGTGTGTTATACAGGCCCGAATTAATTTTAACCAGCCTTCACATGCCAAATGAAATAGAGGACCTTACCGAAGAACTGGAATGGGAACTGAGGGTATCGCGCCGGGTTCGCTATGCCCGCTTGCAAATCAAACCCTTCGGTGGACTTGAGGTCGTTATTCCACCGCGCTTTCCCCGACACCAGGTTGCGGAGCTGGTGGCAAAACATGCCCGTTGGGTACGGCGCCAGCTCGCCAGACAGTCACAGCTGCGGCAGTCCGCATGCCTGCCGACGCATCTTTCGCTAGCATTCGACAATAGTTCGACGCCGGTGATTTACACCGCTGATCCACTGCAGGTGAATCTCGATATGTTTGCCGAACTCGCAACTGAAAAAATAGTAATCGACGTTGCCGGCCACCTGGAGCGCAGCCGCAAGCTACGTAGCTGGGTACGACACCGGGCCTGGCAATCGTTGCCTGCGCTACTCGGCGAGATATCGACACGGACGGGGCTCGAGTTTAATAAATTAAGTATCCGCAGCCAGAAGACACGCTGGGGCAGTTGCACGAGTCGCGGCAATATCAGTCTTAATGACCAGTTATTATTCATGCCAACCAAAACCGTCGAGTACCTGATGATTCACGAGCTGTGCCATACCCGTCATCTCAATCATTCAAAGGCTTTCTGGGCGTTGGTAGAACATCACTGTGCGGACTATCGCCACCACGAACAACTACTGCGTGAGTCACGCACCCGCGTACCCGACTGGTTCCTGCTCGATCTCTATGCCTGATACTACTAGCCCCACTCAGGGCTGGCTGCGTTGCATATACTTGATGTTGTTCTGGATCAGCAGGTTCTTCGCACGCGACAATTTTGTCTCACTCGAAAACGGTCCCAGCTGCACACGATGCCAGGTTTGATTGTCAACAACAGCGGACTTAACGGTGGCCTGCAGGCCCAGGAAAGCCAGCTCTGCCTTCATGCTGTCCGCATCTCCGCTACTGTGGAACGATCCGACCTGTAAAATGGATCGATCGACCGCTTCTTTATTGATGCTTGGATTTTCGATGGCGTCACGATCGTCGTCATCAATCGGAATTTCGACTTTACGCTTCGGTAACACCGAGTAAAAATCGATGGTCGGCTTGTTCTCGCTACTACTCGATGCCTCCTGCTGACGGTCATTGCCCCCACTTTCTACAATCTTTTGATCAAGAAAAAGTACGAAGGCGACGAATGAAGCCAGTATCAATAACAGGAATAACCAGACCCAGGGTGATGTCGATTTTTTTTGTGCCATAGGCTGGGCTACATTTTTTCAGGTGCGGAGACACCCATCAAACCGAGCCCATTGCGCAGCACCTGGCCTATCGCGGAAGCCAGGGCAAGCCGTGCGTCGCGCAGTTCAACGTCATCCACCAGGAACTGGTGCGCGTTATACCAGGAGTGAAACTGGTTTGCGAGTTCACGCATGTAATTCACCACCAGGTGAGGCTCACGGCGCTCGGCAGCGGATTCGACACGCTCCTGAAACAAACCAAGCTGTTTCACCAGGGCCTGCTCGTGCGCATTGTCAAGACGCGACAGGTTTGCGTCCCTGGTGGAAACGCTAAATCCCTTATCGGCACACTGGCGTTTGACGCTGCAAATTCGTGCATGTGCGTATTGCAGGTAATAAACCGGGTTATCGCTGGATTGCTCACGCGCCAGGTCGAGGTCGAAATCCATATGCTGCTCAACTTTGCGCATGACGTAGAAAAAACGCGCCGCATCCAGCCCCACATCTTCGCGTAGTTGTCGCAGCGTGACAAATTCCCCGGAACGGGTCGACATCGAAATTTTGACGCCATTTTCATACAGGTTGGCAAACTGCACCAACTGAACCTCGAGATCGTCGGCAACATAACCCAGGGCAGTCAGTGAAGCTTTGACACGGGGTATATAGCCGTGATGATCGGCGCCCCAGATGTTAATAACCTTGTCGAAACCACGCTCGAACTTATTCATATGGTAAGCGATATCGGAAGCAAAATACGTGGTTTGTCCATTATCGCGGCGCACCACCCGATCTTTCTCGTCACCAAAATCAGTGGAGCGAAACCACAGCGCACCGTCCTGCTCATAGACATGGTCGTTATCCTGCAAACGTTTGATAGCCGCGTCGATGAGGCCATCGTCGCTCAACGAGCGCTCGGAAAACCACCGATCATAATCAACCCCGAAGGCCTTCAGGTCGACCCGAATCACATCGACCAGCGTCACCAGCGCAAGATCGAAGACGATACGGTAGTCATCCGCACCCAGCAGACTTTGCGCGTTGGTGATCAAATCATCGATGTGTTTTTCCTTGTCGCCCGACGGCGCATCTGCACAGACATCTGCCATCACCTGTGCGACAGGTCGATGAAAACGTTCTGCATTTTCGCGATGCAGGGTCGCCGCGATATCCCAGACGTAGTCACCCTGGTAACCATTGCTGGGGAAAGTAATTTCTTCGCCGCAGAGATCCAGGTAACGTAACCAGACCGAAGCCCCGAGAATATGCATCTGCCGCCCGGCATCATTGACGTAGTATTCCTGTTGCACCTGGTAACCGACATAGCTCAACAGGTTGGCGAGCGTCGCGCCAAAAGCCGCACCACGACCATGCCCGACATGCAGTGGCCCGGTTGGATTGGCGGAAACAAACTCGACCTGGATTTTGGTGCCCTGGCCCAACTCGCTACGCCCAAAGTCGTCGCCTTGCTCGAGGATCCTGTTTACCACCGAATGACTGGTACTGCTGGCGACAAAGAAGTTTATAAATCCCGGGCCTGCCACTTCAATTTTCTCGATCGTATCGACATCGGGTAATTTACCGACAATCAGTTCCGCAAGGGCACGCGGTGCCATGCCGGCCGGTTTAGCCAGCGTCAGCGCGATATTCGAGGCATAGTCCCCCTGGCCAGCATCCCGGGAGGGAGTGACCTGGATATTGACACTGAGTTCTGCTGGAATCTGCGACGCCTGCGCGAGCTCGAGCAGAGCCTGCGCGATCAGATCGTTGATGATTTGCTTCAAGAGCTAAAACCCGTACCGGAGAGGTAAAATGATCGGGGATTCTACCCGAGCTGACCAACCTGAGCCACCCATCATTTCAGCCTCAGCCCTCGAGGGGGTCAGAGCACGGTTTTCGGTACTTTTCGAGCGAAGGTTGAGAAGTCTGGCGAAAACCGTGGTCTGACCCCCCCCCCGAAGCCACCGCAGAAGCCATCCCGAAAGCCCACAAACCGCAAGCTAGAAATCGTAGGCGTCTACGTCGATATTCCAGCTGACGCGGGGAGTGCTGGGTAGCTGCTGGATCGCAGGCATGGTCTGGCTCAGCACCGAGCGCAGTGCCTGGTAGTCCTGTGACAGCAGACACAATTGTGCGCGATAGCGACCGATTCGACGCGTCATTAGTGCAGGCATCGGTCCGACACAGGATAACGCTTCGAAGCGGCGGGCAGGTTCAAGTAAGGCCTTGATTTCTTCAAGTTTTGCCAGCGCCTGTTTCAATTCCACCGCATCGGTGCGAAATATGACCACCCGTGCATAAGGCGGAAACCCGAGCAAGCGGCGCTCTTCCAACAACTTGTGCGCAATCGCACGATAATCCTGTGTTGCCAGGGCCTGCATCAACGGATGTTCGGGAAAACGGGTTTGCAGGATCGCCTCGCCTTCGCGGTCACCCCGTCCCGAACGTCCGGAAACCTGGAACAGGGTTTGTGCGAGGCGTTCACTCGAGCGATAGGAAGCGCTGAACAGCGCCTGGTCTGCATCGAGTATCACGCTTAACGTGATCGCCGGATAGTCGTGCCCCTTGGCGATCATCTGCGTGCCAATCAGGATGCAGGGCTCCCCACTTTGCAGTTGCTGCAAACGCGATTTCAGCGCTTCGCGTGATGCGATCGAATCACGGTCGATACGTAATATCGGGATATCCGGATAACGCTGCTGCAACCCCTGCTCAAGTTGCTCGGTACCAATGCCATAGTGCTTTATTTCAGAGTGCCCGCATTCCGCACAGGTTTCGGGGATCACCTGTTTGAAACCACAATGGTGACACAACAAGGTTTGCACCGACTGATGCAGGGTCATGCGTGAGTCACAGTTTTGACAAAGCGCCTGCCAGCCACACTCGTGGCACATGACGATCGGCGCGAATCCGCGACGATTCAAATAAATCAGTACCTGTCCCGCCTGCTTCAGGTGCTGCTCGACACGGGCGAGGGTTTGCGCCGCGCAACCGAATTCGAAACGGCTGTTATGCACATCGATTAACTGGATTGCCGGTGGCGGGTAACTGGTGGGGCGCTGGTCAAGTCGATAACGAAAGTAGGTGTCACGTCCGCAATTGCTGATACTTTCCAGGGAAGCGGTCGCTGATCCGAGTACGATCGGGATATCGAGCATCTGCGCACGTTTGATCGCCACGTCGCGAGCGTGGTATCGAACCCCATCCTCCTGGCGATAGGAGTGATCATGCTCTTCATCGATAATTATCAGGCCCAGCTGCTCGCACTGCGAGAACAGGCTCGATCGTGTGCCCAGCATGATGCTGACCTCGCCGCGCCGAAACCGGTCCCAGGCCTGGTAGCGCTGTAACTCGGTCAAACCCGAGTGCGAAAGCGCGAAGCAATCGCCAAATCGTAACCTCACGCGGTCAATTAACTGATTGGTCAAACCGATTTCCGGCACCAGGTAGATAACCTGCATTCCAGCCGCCAGACGTCCCGCGATCAAGCGCAAGTAAATTTCAGTCTTGCCGCTACCCGTGATGCCATCGAACAGATGCACTGCGAAACGATCAAGCCGGGTTTCGATATCGACGAGCACCTTCCGCTGCTCGTCACTTAACACCGGCAAGTCTTCTGTCGCCTCACTGTTAGCAGGTTTTTCAATCCATTCCCAACACACTATCTGCTTCGCCTGCAGCGCCTTCACCACCGGGTGCCAGTTCGGGTTGATCTGCTTCAAGTCCACTGCGGTCAGCCCCGATGCCTGCTGACGTAATGCCTGGCAAATTTCGAACTGCCGGGGTGAGCGCTGTTTGAGTTCATCTATCAAACCCGTGTCAGTTTCCTGAAGGCGCCAACGCTTGACTCGCAGCGGATGATGTTGACGGGCGCCACGCAAATAGCCGGGAATACACTGAAACACGACCTCCCCGAGCGGCTGCAGGTAATATTCCGACATCCAGCGGGCGAGCGCGAGCATATGCTCGCCGAGTATGGCTTGATGATCAAGCCGCTCCAGTACCGCCTTGATGCGCATCGGGTCGAACTCGCTATGATCGCTCGTGCTGAGCAGTACGCCGGTCTTGATTCCGCTGGCGAAGGGCAAACGATAGCGGGTTCCCACAATCACGGGTTCCTTGTGTTCAATCGTGTATTCGAAAACGCGGTATAACGGCAGTGCGATTGCGAAGTGGGCGAAGCGGGGTGGCGGCACGCAAGTTACTCAAACAGAAAGTTGAATCATACTTGAATTATGAGTCGCACTCAGCCTCATAAACAGCTAAAAGCTATCTTTCACTTAGCGCTGAAAGTTAAAGTTGTTTCTATCAAGTAAATGCTAAATTGTTAAGAAATGGCAACAAATAGATTTATCCACATTTTCTGTGGATAAGTCTGTGTATGAAATGAACATAAACCGCTGCAAGCCGCATTTTTGCTGATGATTTATTAGATTGTTCATTTTTCCATCGTTTTTATTTTTTGTTATATTTCAATAACTTATATCGTCAGATAAAAAACGAATCGATTTCCTCGGATAAAAATGGGGACAGTTAGGAACGACCTCCTTCCATGTGTATATCTTGCCCTTGTCAAGAGGTTCGAGGTTATTTTTCATGCAATTTTAGATATTGAATATTCTTAATTGATTTAATTTAGCTAAAATTGTGATGCGTGAAAATTTCGTGAACTGGATTCACAGTGACTTTGCCATGTGCGCCGATTAAACTGACCGCATTTTTCATCAGGGCCACGTGCAATGTCCGTCTCTACTGCGGTACTACTGACCAACCTGGGCACGCCTGATCACCTCGAGCGCGCCTCGATCAGGCGGTTTCTACGCGAATTTCTATCCGATCCCCTGGTGGTTCGGCTACCGAGGTTGTTCTGGTTACCATTGCTCTACGGTATTATTCTGCCGTTGCGTAGTGGCAAAACGTTGCAGGCGTATAGCCGTATCTGGGGCGAGGATGGCTCCCCTTTACTGGCATACTCGAACAGGCAAAGAATCGCTTTACAGCAAAAGCTGTTCGAGCAGGCGCATGTCGAGCTAGCGATGCGCTACGGCAACCCTTCGTACCTGTCGGTGCTGCGCCTGTTGCGCGATGCAGGAGTCGACAAACTGGTGGTGCTGCCCCTGTATCCGCAGTACTCGGTGACTACCACAGCGACCAGTTACCAGCACCTGAAAAATACGCTGCTGGATCTGGACTACGCCCCAGCGATCGAGTTCATCGGATACTACCCTGATCACCCGGCTTACATCGACGCCCTCGCCGAGTCGATTCGTGAACACTGGCAGCAGCAACAGCGGCATTTGCTAATGTCTTTCCATGGCCTGCCGCAGGCGAATGTCGACCGCGGCGACCCCTATCAACAACAATGCGAAAAAACCGCACGGCTACTGGCGGCAAAACTGGAACTGGGTAGCGAAGACTGGTCAATCGGTTACCAGTCGCGCTTCGGCAAGCAAGCCTGGATTCAGCCTTACACGTCGGACGTATTGCAGCAACTAGTCGAGCGCGGCGTCAAGGCGATCGATGTGGTCTGTCCGGGATTTTCGGCCGATTGCCTCGAAACCCTGGACGAGATCGAGATCGAGTACCGTCGCGAATACCTGCAACTCGGCGGTGAACAGTTCAACTACATCCCTGCCCTCAATGACCGCGATACACATATCGAAATGATGCAAAGCCTGGTGCAGCCTTATTTATCTGCCGACAACCTGTCCGCTTCAGGTTGAATCATTCGCAATCGGCAATGTCTATAATCACTTTCGCGCTAACACTGTCCACAATAAACTAAAGAGTCCTAACTCATGTTTAAATCTTTTTTCCCGAACCCGCGGCTTTTCTTCATTTCCGTCGTCGCCTATGCAGCCGTTTGCAGTTTTATCTGGTATGGTTTTAACGAACAAATTGGCGGATTCCTGGGCTTTGATCTTTCATCATCGGCACCTGTTATCGGCCTGGGACATTTTCTGACAGACTCGTTCTTGTTGTTTTATATTTACTACTTTGCCTGCACCGGACTATTCGCGGCAGTCTGGTTCAGGGTTGCAAATCATCCATGGCAGTGGTGGTCGATTCTTGGCTCCGCCTTTATC
>Ga0255039_10000146_pt1 | contig 24135 bp, 18 predicted proteins | sample BC1_12_1_MG_FD_181713 | JGI IMG/M metagenome (GOLD analysis project Ga0255039, IMG submission 181713) | Seawater microbial communities from Strait of Georgia, British Columbia, Canada - BC1_12_1 | ecosystem: Environmental > Aquatic > Marine > Strait | place: Canada: British Columbia | collected... | reverse complement strand
GCGAATTTCGGCGCCCTTACGGCGAACTCAGGCAGTAACACAAAAAATAAAGCGTCTTTTTGAGGAAACGGCATTTTCGGCAATTACAAGGCTCTTTTTACACGGCCTCGGCCATGAACGGACTCTCACAGTTAAGGCATACAGGCATAATGCCAGACCAGGTGTGTGATAACATGCCAACACTTTGATCCACATGAGTTATCAATGCCAAAGGACCGTCTTTCGGGCAAACTTGCTGTCATCTTGCACGCGGACGTCGCTGGTTCAACCCAGTTAGTGCAACAAGATGAGCGTTGATGTTTTGATCCTAACCCCAAAAGCACCCATAGGAATCGTCCACAACAGCATCGAAGAATTCCTCGATGGACTTCACCGAAGCAACGGGTTCATAGCTGTGCCACTTGAGGTCGGCCCGCTGCCAGAAAATCTTCCAGGCCTTCAGAGTCTTCACATAAGTCGCCTTCGCTACTGAATGTTCCAGGATCACCGTCTCGTCTTGCCAGTCCGGGCGGATTTCGAAGACTTCGATGCTCTGATCGTCAATTCTATAACCGATGTCAAGCTGTTTCCTGATGTGTGGGGGTGGTCTTTTGGCCGTCAGGAATATCTCGGCGGCGTTTTTCACTTTTTTGATTTCGAATTCGCTCAGGGCCATGTCGGGTATAGTATTTGATCAATAGTGCAACGCGCAAATCTCGAGGTACTGTCAAGTTAACCAGCACCGGCAAAATAGGCATAGTTTTAGTTTAATAACAGCGGGTTATGTTGATTTACAATCACTTTCCCCGGACACTAGTGATCCCCCATTTATGATAAATTGGAGCCATGAAAATACCTCGCTTCACCCCATTCCCGCTGCTGATACTTCTGCTGGCTATGCATGCACCTTCAGTATTGGCATTTGAAGAGATCAACTCGAGCTATTTCGGTGGGGCGGCCCTGAACGGTTACGATGCAGTCAGCTATTTCACGCAGTCCGAAGCAGTCAAAGGCAACAAGTCTTATGCGGTCAAATGGAAAGGGGCGACCTGGCTGTTTTCGAGTGATGCCAATCGTCAACGTTTCGTGGACGATCCCGCAGCCTTTGCCCCCCAGTATGGTGGTTATTGTTCAAACCAGATGAGCCTGGGGAACCTGAGTGATATTGATACCGAAGTCTGGCGAATCATCGACAACAAGCTCTACCTGTTCGGGCATGATAGCGGTCGTGTACGTTGGTCGAGCGAAACAAACCAGCGCATTTCAGACGCCGACCGACACTGGGACTCTTATCTCACCCGTTAGAATTGCCCCTGGTATATTGCACCATTGATGGTGTCGCATCCGACAGCGGTGTGCTACGGGCCGGCAGATCTCTACCTGGGGTTGCTGTCGAGTTTGATGAACAGCCTCGGGGAGGCGCAACAATTATTTACCAGGGCAACCACGTTATGTGAGAAATCGGTGCCCAATATGTGGTTGCCCCACATCAGATATCGTCATGCGCAGGTATTGAAACGACACAACTTCAGTGACGGGAAATCAGGCTATGACGAACTTGTCTATGAGGTGCGTTCCAGCGCTAAATCCATGAACATGGTCAATCTACTCGCCAGGATCGACAATCTTGAAGACAATAATGCTACCCCGGATCGGGACAAAATAGGTGGTCTAACGCGCCGTGAGCTGGAGATCTTACACCTGCATCCCCTGACGGTAGTATCGAGAGAGCTTCAGATCCAGATCAGGTGTCAAGCACGCAACAGCATCGGTAAAATTACCTGCTTTTGCGCATTCTGGCTACGTTTACGTGATTTCAGAGCCGTTTCGTCAGTAAAAAACTACCGTTCATTTTCGGATCCAATCGTTTCTTGACGTAGTTCCTGCGTCATTTTATTTAACCTGTCTATATTACTGATTCGCTTGAGGATTCTACTGTAATGGATTTTCAAAAAGGATAAATAAAACCCGCTGGTTTCGGGTTTAACCGAGCATCCAGGATGAATCGCTTTTCTCGCTTATTAACCACCCATCTGCTCTGTGACAATCTCACCACTTGCGGCTCCGTCGCGAGAGGCAGTGGCAAATGTAATGACACTGATCCCGACCTGTCGGTTGTTGAAGTCCTGTGGGTGACTCATGAGTAAACCGGCAATATTGAAGGAGTTCTCTTCGATAGTTGATTCCAGGTCATCGTTACTATTTCTCGGTATCGGATTGACGATAATCCTGCTGACCCTGTGGAATTGGCGTTACGATGTCGAACCGCGGCTGGTCAACGAGGCCCAGTCAAACACTCGGGTGCTGGCAGCATCCTATGCGCGCGCGATCGAACTACAGTTTCAGAACATCCATGGCCAGACCGATATTACGGCGATCCACAATTCGATCAATGAAATGCTATTGATCAAAGACCCCAATACCGATGAAAATCTCTATTATGGCGCCAGCCTGGAAGTTGATTACGATGCTTTTTCAGCTAATTACGACATGGTTAATATCAGTGTAGGCACGACCAATTGTAACAATTGCATTATTACCGAAAACCCGATTTATGATCGTGCCGGCGGTAATCTCATAGCCATTCTCAAGATTTACGCAAACCCGGTTTTTTACCAGCGTCTAATCAATGACATTGTCAACGGCCTCGCTATTATGCTGTTCGGCATCATCATTGTGTTGGTGGTGGCCTGGATAACCTCAAACCGCCTGTTCCTTCGTATCCGCGAACGTGAGCGCAACCTGGTTTTCGAAGTCGGCGAGCGCAAGTCCGCCGAGGAACGTCTGGAACAAATCGCTGCTTACGACCAGTTGACCAACCTGCCAAATCGCTACCTGCTGCAGGCTGAATTCACGCGCAAACTCGAGGAATCCTCGCGTAATGATAAAATGCTTGCGACTCTGTTTTTCGATCTAGATAATTTCAAGAGCATCAACGATGTTTACGGCCACGAAACCGGGGACCTGTTGCTCAAACAGGTAGCCACGCGCATGTCGGAAGTAACCCGTAACTATGATCTGCTGGCCCGCTTTGGCGGTGATGAGTTCGTCATGATCATGTCAAACTTGAGCGAGCGCTCGGATGTAATCCAGGTAGTGGAAAAAATCATTGCAAGTTTCGTATCGGCATTCGACCTACCCGGTGTTTCGGTGCAGATCACCACCAGTGTCGGTATCAGTATTTTCCCGGAAGACGGTAAAGACCCTTCGGAGTTGTTGAAGAATGCAGATCTGGCGATGTACCGCGCAAAGGCCGAGGGGCGCAACTGTTACCAGTTCTTCAATTCTGAAATGAACCTAGAACTACAGTATTCCCAATGGGTCGAGAACAATCTGCGTGAAGCGCTCGAGCAGAATAGCCTGCGGCTTCACTTTCAACCGCAGGTGAATCTTGAGACCGGCGCGGTTAAATCCTGCGAGGCACTGATTCGCTGGCCGCAGGAAGACGGCGGACACATCAATCCTGCCGATTTCATCAGGATTGCCGAAAGAACCGGGCAAATAATTGAAATCAGTAAATGGGTACTCAATGAAACCTGCCGTATTCTTTGCGAATGGGAAAACCAGGGTTACAAAACAATTCGCGTAGATATCAATCTTTCCCACAAGGACTTTGGCGACCAGGGCGTGCTTTACAGCTTCTTAAAGATCGTACAACGCCATAACCTCAAACCAGGCCAGATCGGTATCGAAATTTCCGAGAACCTGTTACTCGAGTCAACCGAGCAGGTGATCAAGGCATTGACCGTATTGCACAACGCCGGCGTACGTATTTCCATCGATGATTTCGGTACCGGAATTTCGTCACTGAACTATCTCAAGCAACTGCCTTTATCCGGTATCAAGATCGACCAGTGCCTGGTGCACGAAGCGCCTGGCAACAAGGATGACCTGATTATCATGCAGGCAATAACCCTGGCCGGTCATGGATTCGGACTCGATGTCATCGCCGAAGGAGTGGAAACCGAATGGCAGGAATCGCTGTGCCGTGAGGTCGGCTGTAACACCATTCAAGGTATTTATGTTTCCGAACCAATACCCGAGGACAAATTCGCCAGGGATTATTTGCGTAAAAAATAACCCTTGCAATCACGCGTTTGTATTGTAGCCCTTAACGGCTACACTGGGCTCATTCGCAACCCCGAGCCAATGCCCGTATGCCCGCAAGTAACCAACCCAAAACCTATCAACTAGTAGAAACCCTGTTGCAGCAGCCGCTAGCAAACGGTGATGTACACTGTAATCTGTGCCTGTGGCGTTGCCGCCTGCGCCATGGACAACGCGGTTTCTGTCAGGCGCATGTCAATCGCAATGGCAAGCTGTATAACCTGTCCTATGGCATAATTTCCGCAATCGAGATCGAGTCAATTCTCAACAAGCCGGTGTATCACTACCGCCCGCAAAGCCGGGTTATGTCGATCGGCAGCTACGGCTGTAATTTTCGCTGCAAGGGCTGCCACAACCTGGAGATTTCCTGGGGGGTCGACGCCCTCGACAAGCTCGCGCGCGGACAGTCCAGCGAGGCTTATGCCACACCCGAACAAATCGTCAATACCGCTTTGAAGCACGAAGTTGACGGCATTGCCTTCACCTACTCCGAGCCCGCGGTATGGCTCGAGTATGTGCTCGACGTCTCGCGGCTCGCGCATGCTGCAGGGCTGTTCACGGTTTACGTATCCAACAGTTTCGTCACCGATGAAGCGCTCGAAGTCATGGCGCCGCATATCGACGTGCTGTGCTCGGACATCAAGAGTCTGTCGCCCGAGTTTTACCAGGACATCTGCCCGGTGAGCACAATCGACCAGGTTTTGGGCTCAATCAGGAAAGCCGCCGAACTTGGCATTCATGTGGAGACTCGTACCAACGTAATCCCGACTAAAAATGACAATCCCGAGGAGCTGAAAGGCATCGCTGAATGGATTCACGACAACCTGGGGGCGGACAGTCCATGGCATGTAACCCGATTTTTCCCCGCCTACAGGCTTGCGCATTTACCGGCAACCGATACCGCGGTGATTGACGCGGCGGCGGCAGCCGGACGTGCGGCAGGACTACGAAACGTCTACGCGCATACCGATATCTCCTGCGACTGCGCGACCGACAATACGCCTGTGTCGGCGTGGCTGGAGCTTGATCCCGACGCACTCGACGAGATCAACAAGTGTGCCGCCAACTGTTGCGGCGACGACGGCATTCTGGTGAAAAAATTCGAACGCGAAGCCGGCCTCCTCACCTGACTCGAAAAAGCTCAGCCCCATTTATCAACCCTTTCATTCCAGCCTGCGCCGGAATCCAGTCAAATAACTGCTCTCGCAGAGCCCTCCTTAGCCTCACGACCGCGGTATGACAGAGGGGGGGTCAGAGCGAACGTGCAGCCTCACACATATTCTTCAGTTTGGCCATGGCGAGTTCACGGCCTAGCAGGCCGAGGCCGCAATCGGGGGCCGCAATCAGGCGTTCGGCATCGATATGACCGAGTGCCTGGCTGAGGCGTTCACGGATGTGATCAACGCTCTCGACTTCGCTTCTGGCAATCGCAACCACGCCGAAGATCACCTTTGTGCTCGGCAAACGCTCGAGCAAAGACAGGTCGTTGTGGCGATGTGCATCTTCGAAGGACACCGCATCGATGCTCGAGTACTCGATCGCGTCCGCGATTTGCAGATAGGAATCAGGGTCTGCCTTGGGGTAGTCTTCACGGTCGAGCTTGTCCGGATAACCGCAGCACATGTGCACCGTGCGCTGCACCTTCTGCGGGCAACCATGGAACGCCCGTTCGAGATTTTCAAAACCATATTCAAGCGCCGCCGCGGGCTTACGTGCGAACAACGGTTCATCGATCTGGATGTGTACGCAGCCGGCATCGGCAAGCGCCAGCACTTCTACATTCAAGGCTTCGGCGATATCGCGCCCGAGAGTTTTGGGATCGTTATAAAATGCGTCGTGATTGGTGTCCGAAATCGTCATCGGCCCGGGCATGGTAATTTTCACCGCACACTTACGATTTACCTGCGCACGTTGCCAGTCGGCTACCAGGAATTGATCGCGTATCGAAACCGGGCCATTGATGGTTGGCAGACTCGCTTCATAGGTACCACCACGAACTGCCTTGCGCGTCAGGTGGGCAAAGTCGAAACCCAGTAAGTGCCGGCAATGATAATGGATATAATTTTCACGTGATATTTCACCATCAGTAGGGATATCGATACCGCATTCGATTTGATCTTCGATCGCCTGCGCCACTCCCCGGGCGATGATATCATCCGCATCGGGACCGAGGTCAGCCATTGCCTTATCCCACAGCGAAGTTGGATCCGCGGTATCCGGTCCATCGGGATGGTTGAACCAGTCCGGCAGTTTAACGAAATCGGGCTTGGGGTAAGCGCCGATGCAGGTAGTTGTTATTGCCATTGAAGTGCCGCTCCTAAGATGTTTCCGGAATAAATTGTTTAAGCAGGCTATTCATCGATGAAATCTATACCAGCTATAAAATTATACGCTTTTACAAATATGAAAGCGGATAGCATAGTTGACCGTCGCCAGAAAAAACAGCTACAGAATACCAGTTCCGGTTTGGTTTGTGCGGCGATAGCAAGCTGGTCATAGATCGAATCAATCATAGCGTGATTCATTTAAGCTTGTTCCAAACCTTGTACAACCGGTATTATGTCGTCTGGGTAAAAATATTTATACTTGCATAAACAAAAATAATTGCATTAAGACTACCCTGAAAGTCGGCACCTACTAAACCTCGGGAGGGGAAGCAACATGATAAAAACAATCTTTAACAAAAGTACATTAATAGCCTCGATAGCCGCGCTATCGATGGCCACATTCGGGACTACCGCGAGCGCGGTTGATCTGACCGTCTATACCGCTGTAGAGGCAGAAGATCTCGCCCGTTATGCTGAAACCTTCAATAAAGACCACCCGGACATCAATATTAAATGGGTCCGGGATTCGACCGGCATCGTAACCGCCAAACTGCTGGCCGAGAAGAACAACCCGCAGGCCGACGTAATCTGGGGCCTCGCTGGGACCTCGCTGTTATTGATGAAGAGCGAGGGCATGCTCGAACCTTACGCACCGAAGGGCGTCAAAAAACTGGACCCGAAATTTGTCGACCAGAGCGCCGTGCCGAGCTGGACCGGGATGGACGCGTGGGTAGCCGCGGTTTGCTACAACACGGTAGAAGCGGCCAAGCATAACCTGGAACCGCCTAAAACCTGGAGTGACCTGCTCAAACCGATGTACAAGGGCCACCTGATCATGCCAAACCCGAATTCATCGGGTACCGGTTTCCTCGACGTATCCAGCTGGATGCAAATGTTCGGTAAGAAACAGGGCGGCTGGGATTACATGGATCGCTTGCACAAGAATATCGCGCGCTATACCCATTCCGGCTCCAAACCCTGCAAGCTGGCCGCCGCCGGTGAAATCCCAATCGGAATTTCCTTCGCCTTCCGTGGCGCCAGGTCCAAGGCCAAGGGTGCGCCGATCGATATTATCGTTCCGGCAGAGGGTGTAGGTTGGGAAATGGAGGCATCCGGGATTATTGCCGGCACCGCCAATCTTGAAGCCGCGCAAACCCTGATGGACTGGTCGATTTCAAAAACCGCCATGGAAATGTATAACACTGCTTACGCGGTCGTCGGCATGCCGGGCGTTGCCAAGCCGGTCGAACACTTTCCACCCACCCTGCTGGAAAAAATGATCAAAAACGACTTCGAGTGGGCGGCCAATAACCGCAAAGCTATCCTGGCCGAGTGGCTCAAGCGTTACGATTCGAAATCGGACGCCAAGTAAGCATCGGCAACTGCTAGAATACGGCCTGACCTGACCCATCCCAGGGTCAGGCCGTTTTTGACTGCGGTGTTATTTCTCCGAGGAGCACTCCCTATTCAGCAGGTGGTTGACCATGACAGAACAGACCGGGGCTGACTCCAATGTGGAGGTTTATCTCCAGATAGACCGGCTTACCAAGAAATTCGGTAACTTCGTAGCACTCGACAGCGTATCGCTCGAGGTTTACGAGGGCGAATTCATTTGCTTTCTCGGCCCCTCGGGCTGTGGTAAAACCACTTTCCTGCGCGCCATCGCAGGCCTCGACATCCAGACCTCGGGCACGGTACGCCAGGCTGATATCGATATCTCGGCACTACCCCCGTCAGAACGTGATTTCGGCATCGTGTTTCAGTCCTACGCACTGTTTCCAAACCTGACCGCCGAGCGAAACATCGCTTTTGGGCTGGAGAATCAGGGACTCGAGAAATCAGCTGTCGCGAAACGTGTCACCGAACTGCTGGAACTCGTCGGCTTGCCCGACCAGGGCCCCAAGTACCCGGCGCAATTATCCGGCGGACAACAACAACGTATCGCGCTGGCGCGTGCGCTGGCTACTTCCCCCGGACTGCTGTTGCTGGATGAACCTCTGTCGGCGCTCGATGCCAAGGTGCGCGGGCATCTGCGCCAGGAAATGAAAACTCTGCAGCGGCGCCTCGGCGTGACCACGGTGATGGTAACCCACGACCAGGAAGAGGCGCTGACCATGGCGGATCGCATCGTCGTCATGAATCACGGTGTCATCGAACAGGTCGGCACACCGACCGAAATCTACCGCGAACCCGATACCCTGTTCGTCGCCGACTTCATCGGCGCGATGAACCAGGTCGAGGGGCGCGTCACTGGCGATAACAGTGTCACCATAGGTGAGCTGAGCTTCACATCGCGCAGTCACGGGCTTAGCCGCGATGCCCCGGTGGTGGCGGCTATCCGTCCGGAAGACATCGTGCCACAAGGAGTCGGGGATTATTCAAGTAGTGACTCGAACGCGGAAAACAGTCTCGATGTGGAAATAGAATCGATGGAATTCCTGGGCTCCTTCTGGCGCGTATCGTTGAAAAACAGAGCACTCGGTAACGCGACTTTGATCGCGGACCTGTCGATCAACGCGATGCGCAGGCTCAAGGTCGAAATCGGTTCGACGATTCGCGTGAAACTGCCGGCGGACCGACTCTGGATATTTCCGCCCTCCGGAAGTGCTTGAGTCAGTCTGATGACAGAGTCCGCAACCATCGAGGCTAGCGCCGCACCGCTGATCAAACCCAAAACCAGCAAGGACGATCGTATCATGATCGGCTTCATCCTGGTGATCTGCCTGTACCTGTTGATTACTCTCGCCTTTCCGCTTTACGCGATGCTGTCGAAATCGTTTTCGACCTATGCTTTCGATCTCACCAACTTCGAGTTCCAGATCAACACCGGTGACGGTTGGAGCGAGACATTCAGCGCCGCGGTGCAGAACGACAAGATACAGAAGTTCAAGCCCGCGGACCTGGTCACCAGCTCCGACGGCCGCCTTGCAACGACCGAGTTCTTCCCGGATTTCAGTTTCCGCAGCCCGACCCTGTACAAGCTCAGGCAGGTCAGGGGCGACACCTCATTTCTGTTCGGCACCGAGCGCGTCGACGACACCGACTGGCACGAGTACAGTTCGAACGATTTCAGACGCATCGTGATACGCGCATCGGGCGACACCGGTCTCGACAACTTCCGCACTTACTTTTCAACACCGGCGTTGTTTCGCTCGATCGAAAACTCGCTCTTCATATCGATCCTGAGCACCATCATTACCGTCAGCCTCGCGTTTGGTTTCGCCTATGCAATCAATCGCAGTACGATGCGTTTCAAGGGACTGTTCAAACTGATCGCGATGATTCCAATCCTGGTACCGTCCCTGCTGCCTGGGATCGCGCTGGTTTACCTGTTCGGTAACCAGGGCATGATCAAGGGGATGCTGCTGGGCGAGTCGATTTACGGGCCCATCGGCATTGTTATCGGTTCGGTGTTTTTCACTTTCCCGCACGCACTGATCATTATCACCACCGCGCTCGCAATTTCCGACGGGCGCCTGTACGAAGCCGCGACCGCTCTACGCGCCAGCCGCTGGCGCACTTTCTGGACCGTGACCATCCCGGGCGCGCGTTACGGCCTGATCTCCGCCGCGTTCGTCGTTTTCAACCTGGTGATTACCGATTTCGGCCTGCCCAAGGTCATCGGCGGGCAATACAACATGCTCGCGGTCGATATTTACAAGCAGGTCATTGGCCAGCAGAACTTCGAGATGGGCGCGGTGGTTTCGGTGGTGCTACTGGTCCCGGCCCTGCTGGCTTTCGGCATCGATCGCTACGTGCAAAAGAAGCAGGTGGCGCAGTTGTCGGCGCGCTCGGTGCCGTACGTACCCAAACCGCACAAACAGTTCGACCGCATCTGCCTCGGCTACTGCTCGATGATCGCGATTTTCATCGTCGGTCTGATCGCGGTTTGCCAGTACGCGGCGCTGATCAAGTTCTGGCCCTACAACCTGAGCCTGAGCCTGGATAACTACAACTTCAAAGTCATGGATGGCGGTGGCTGGGATTCGTACACCAACTCGATTCAGCTCGGGCTGTTTACCGCGCTGGTGGGTACGGTTATCGTATTCACCGGTGCCTACATGGTGGAGAAGACCAACGGGTTTTTCACCACACGCTCGACCTTCCAGTTCCTCGCGATGATGCCGATGGCGATCCCCGGCATGGTGCTCGGCCTCGCCTATATCTTTTTCTTCAACGATCCCGATAACCCGTTAAATACGATTTACGGAACCCTGCTGATTATGGTGATTTGCAGCGTCACCCACTTTTATACGGTATCGCACCTGACCGCGGTGACCGCGCTGAAACAGATGGACCGGGAATTCGAATCGGTCGCCGCTTCGCTGAAACAGCCATTCCACAAGTTGCTTGCAAAAGTGACAGTACCGGTGTGTCTGCCGGCGATCCTGGATATATCGATCTACCTGTTCGTCAACGCGATGACAACGGTGTCTGCGGTCATTTTCCTGTATTCGCCGGACACCACGCTGGCCTCGGTCGCGGTGCTCAACATGGATGACGCTGGCGATGTTGCCCCGGCCGCGGCGATGGGCATGATGATTTTTTACACCAACGTTACTGCGCGCCTGATCCACCAGTTCGTATCGCGCAATCTAGTGCGCCGAACCCAGGCCTGGCGCGGCACCTAACCCCCCGTTAAAACAGGATCGAGTAAAGAAGCCCCCCTGTTTTAACCGCGCATACGCTCCGCTTTAGGGTCGTACATCGCGCTTAGACTGGCGGTTGCGGGAATATAAACACCGGCCACGTCGATTTCAAATTTACCATCCTCGATGTATTCACGCGTGATCTCTTCATCCACTTCGACATAACCCAGGCCAACCGCGCCACCGAGCGTATGACCATAATCACCAGAGGTCAGGTGCCCTACAATTTTACCGTCACGCAGTATTGGTTCATGGTGATATAACATAGCCTCCGAATCCTGCAGCAGGAACTGCACCAGGCGCTTGTTCATGAAACTACGGCTTTCCTTTTGCTGCAGCATCGCGTCACGACCGATGAACGGAATGTCCTTATCGAAGGCGAGCACAAAACCCATACCGCATTCGAGTGGCGTGTCATGATCGGCCACGTCATGCCCGTAGTGCACGAACTTCTTTTCGATGCGACAGGAATTGAGAGCGTGCATGCCCGCAAGACGCAGACCATGGGCCTGGCCCTTTTCCCACAGAAAATCGAATCCATGTCGCGCCTGGTCGACCGGAATATAAAATTCCCAGCCCAGTTCACCGACATAGGACACCCGCGCCGCGTAGCCACGGCTCATGCCGAGTTCGACCGCCTGGAAATCACCGAACGGGAAGTTCTCGGTACTCAGATCGTGATCGATGGTATCACCGAGTAGCGCCCGACTTTGTGGGCCCATGACTCCGAGCATCGCCCAGCTATTGGTGATATCGCTGACGCAGCAATATTCATCTTCCGCAATATGTGATTTCAGCCAGTGAAGGTCCTTGATGGTCTGAGCTCCACCGCTAATCACCCAGAATTCATTCTCTGAAATTCGGGTTACGGTTAAATCAGCCTCGATACCGCCACGTTCGTTGAGCCAGTGTGTGTAGACCATACGTCCAGGGGTCACGTCGACATCGGCACTCGAAACACGTTGCAGTACCCGGCAGGCGTCGCGCCCCTGCACCAGGTACTTCGAGAAAGAACTCTGATCGAACAGCACTACATTCTCGCGCGCAGCCTTATGCTCGGCGGCGCTATGCTCAAACCAGTTCTGCTTGCCGAAACTATACTCGTATTTTGGTTCGACGCCTTCGGGCGCGAACCAGTTGGCGCGTTCCCAGCCCGCAGCCTCGCCGAAACAGGCCTTACGCGCCTGCAATCTTTCGTGCAATGCTGAATGCCGCAGGTTACGCGCGGTCTCCATCTGCCGGTAGGGGAAATGGTTTTCGTAGAGCAGACCCAGGGTTTCAGTGACTCGGTGCTCGATATACTTTTGCGTCGACTGAAACGGAAACATGCGGCGAATATCGTTACCCCATAAATCCATTGATGGGTACCCGAGATGCATCCAGTCGGCAAGCGCGCGACCAAGCCCGCCCGAAGTCTGTATACCGACCGAGTTTAAACCGCAAGCGACATAAAAATTCTTTAACTCGGGCGCCTCGCCCATGTGAAACTGGTCATCCGGGGTGAAACTTTCCGGACCGCAGAAAAAACTGCGCCAACCGCATTCCTGCAACATCGGTACGCGGTACATCGCCTGTTCGAGCACCGGCATGAACTGATCATCCAGGTGACCTTCGAGTTCTTCGAAGGCGAAATCGAGGGGGACACCATTTTGCCCCCACGGAACCGCGTTAGGTTCGAACGCGCCGATCAGCAGGCTACCAGCGTCTTCACGGTAGTAGGCGCAGTTATCGTGATCGCGCATCACCGGCAGATTGCCGGGCAGATCGTCTAGTTTTTCGGTATGTGCGTAGTAATGTTCACAAGCGTGCAATGGCACGTTAACCCCGGCCATGCGTCCGATCTCACGTCCCCACAGGCCGCCGCAATTGACCACGTAGTCAGCCTTGATTTCACCCTGATCGGTAACCACGCCAGTGACACGGCCGTTGGCCTGGCTGATAGCGGTAACGCGCACGCCTTCCAGACAGAGCGCACCGCGGCCGCGAGCGCCCTTGACGAAGGCCTGGGTCACATCGACCGGGCTCGCGGTACCGTCTTGCTCAACCCAGCTCGCACCGAGCAGGTCACCGGTTTCGAGGTAAGGGTAAATCGATTTTGCTTCCTCGGCGGTAACCATATCGACCCGGGTTACACCGAAGGCGTTATTCATTGCTGCGACCCGCTTCAATTCTTCGAAACGAGCTTCACTATGCGCAATAGTGAGCGAGCCGACCTGTTTGAAACCGGTTGACTGGCCGGTTTCCGCTTCGAGTTCGGTTAGAACGGCCATCGAGTATTCGCAAAGCCGTGCATGCGTTTCATTGGCGCGCATGGTTCCTACCAGCCCCGCCGCATGCCAGGTGGTGCCGCAACTGAACTGGTTGCGCTCCAGCATTACCACGTCGGTCCAGCCCAGCTTGGCGAGATGATAAGCGACACTGGAACCAATAACCCCACCACCGATAATGATCGCGGACGCGCGATCCGGAATTGCTACTGCCATGATTTCGACTACCCCTGAGATAAATTGCTACTGGGGCGCTATTCTGCATTAGTTAAATTGCCGATGGCAAATAGATTTGGTGACTACACTCGCGGGTTAAATTCTATATCGGAATCGATAGCGGAAAGGCCTGTTATAACTGGTCCCCATCAACTGATACGCAATTCAGCTGAGAAAATATTGACCCTACTTATAAATACACAACGGGATACGAATCTGACCGGGGAGGGATCCCCGGTCGACTGTCGCAATGAAACAAACTGCTCAGAACTAGTTAGTTATCCTCTCGATACCAAACTGACTTAGTATTTGTTTGACGGCATCGAGCGCGCCCTGCATCTGCTGCTGATCGAGCCGCCCGATACAACCCATGCGGAAGCTGTCGGCCACGGTCAGTTTACCCGGGTAAATAACGTAGCCCTTGTTTTTGAGGCCATCGTAAAAGGCATCGAAATCAAATTCGGGGTTTGTCGGCATATGGAAAGTGATAATGATCGGCGCCTGCAAGTCGTCTGGTAGCAGGGTTTTGAATCCCAGCGCCCGCATGCCGTTCACCAGTAGATCGCCGTTTGCCCGGTAGCGGCCTCCACGGCCCTCTACGCCACCCTCGGCTTCGTACTCGGTTAACGCCTGATCGAAGGCGAGCAACACGTGAGTCGGTGGAGTGAAGCGCCACTGCCGAGTTTTCTGCATCGCGCGCCATTGCTCATAAAGATCTAGCACCAGTGAAGGAGAATTACCCTCGGTCTTTTCAAGGGCGCTTTCGCGCGCAATACAAAATCCCATTCCGGGCGCACCTTCGAGGCACTTGTTACTCGAAGCCACGACTGCATCGAATTCAATTTCAGTTACATCGAGCGGTAACGCACCGAACGCGCTCATCGAATCGATCAACAGGCTACGTTGGTGACGTGCCACAATAGCGGCGACTTCCTTAATCGGATTCAGGATTCCCGACGTGGTTTCACAATGCACGACGACGACGTGGCTAATGGCTGCATCGGCGTCGAGCGTGGCATCGAGCCTGGCGGTATCGACTGGCACGTCCTCTGCAGTCTCATGCACCAGATACTCACGGTGGTAGTAATCACAGATTTTGGCGATGCGCTTGCCGTATGCGCCGTTGATCAAAATCAGCAGCTTACCGTCGGCCGGTACGAAGTTTCCGATCATGGCTTCGACCACGAAAGTACCACTGCCCTGCAAGGGCACACTGACATAATTACCCGTACCATTAACAATATCGACCAGGCGTTCGAGGATGCGTGCGTTTATATCGATGAATTTCGCGTCGCGGGAACCATAATCATGCAACATCGCCTGCTTCACCGTGAGCGAAGTAGTGAGCGGACCCGGGGTCAGCAGATAGGGGTCACCGCTGGGTGAACTGGCGATATCCTTGGTGGTGTTGTCGGTCATTAATTTTGCCCTGGCGAAAGCTATTTGGTTGAGTAGTTGCCATTTATACCTTTGATATATACTATCTATCAAATCGATAATACAAATGCCTCGAATAGACTGTGCCGATATCTCATGCCCACCTGCGCTCTTTTCACGCGGTTGCAACCCACGGCAGCTTCACGCGCGCCGCTGAAATGCTGCATATCACCCAACCGACTCTGTCCGGCCAGGTAAAAGAGCTGGAGGAGCGTTATGGCACCAAACTGTTCGTACGCCATGGTCGTCGTATAGAACTAACCGATATCGGCAAGTCCGCATTCAGCATTACCCGCCCGATGTTTCGCCATGAAGAAGAAGTCGAACATTTACTGCAATCGGCGCGTGCCCTGACTTCCGGTGAACTGCGCGTCGCCGCCGACTCACCTTATATTGCAACACCCCTGTTGGCGCAATTTCAGCGAATCTATCCCGGAATTCAGATCTCGATCCAGTATGGCAACTCGCAGCAACTGATGTCATGGATCGAATCGCGACGCTGCGATGTGGCATTTTTGCCCAATATTCCGCAGGAGGATGAGCGGCTCTATTCGATACCCCTGTTGCCAGATCGGCTGGTCGTGTTCGTCAGCCAGGACCATGACTGGGCCGAGCGGCGTTCGGTTTCGATCGAGGAACTGGTCAGCCAGCGGGTTATTCTGCGCGAAAAAGGTTCACGCACACGTTCCATTTTCGAGGAGGCGGTCGCACAGGCAGGGCAGACCTTGGCTGACGTCATGGAAATCAGCGGTCGCGAAGGTGTGCGAGAAGCGGTTGCAGCCGGATTCGGCATCGGTATCGTCGCCGAGAACGAACTGCTCGCCGATTCGAGGCTGCGCGCGTTGCCAGTCAACAATGCCGAGCTGGCACACGCCGAATACGTTGTCTGCCTGCAGGAAATGCGCTCACTGCGCGTCAACGACGCCTTTCTCGAAATGATCGGTACCAGTCAGAAAGACTCGGCTTAGAAACAATTGATTCTACATAGGCCTGATCGATAGATGACATATGTAATATCGATTTAACCTTAACTGAGTTCAATGTATATTGTCCCTCCTGAATCTCACAACTACGGATCGGAAATGAACTCGCAAAAATCTAACGTCAACGTCAATGGCCGCGATTACCGCTGGCCCGACAGCCCGCGTGTCGTGGTTTGTATCGATGGCTCAGAACCTGACTATATCGAACAGGCAGTCGCAGCCGGCGTAATGCCGTGGATGAAAAAAGTAGTTGAGCAGCAGGGCAGTGATCTGCGGGCCAATTGCGTGGTACCGAGCTTTACCAACCCGAATAATATTTCGATCGTAACCGGGGTACCACCGGTGATACACGGTATCTGCGGTAATTTTTATTACGACAAGGCTAACGATCGCGAAGTCATGATGAACGAGCCTGAATTGCTGCGCACGCCAACCATATTCAAGGCGTTTCAGGATGCTGGCGCGAAAGTCGCGGTGGTCACCGCGAAAGACAAGCTGCGTCGCCTGCTCGGTAACGAGCTGCGATTCGGTGAAGGTGGTGCGATCTGTTTCTCTTCCGAAAAATCGGACCAGGTCAGTTTCGCCGAGAATGGTATCGACAATGTGCTCGACATGGTCGGCATGGAAGTGCCATCGGTCTACAGCGCCGAACTTTCCGAGTTCATTTTCGCGGCCGGCGTCAAGCTGATGGAAACGGTACGCCCCGACCTGATGTATCTCTCCACTACCGACTATATCCAGCACAAGTTCGCCCCGGGCAGCGACGGCGCCAATTCCTTTTACGCGATGATGGATAAATACTGGGCGCAGCTCGATGCACTCGGCGCGGTGATCGCATTGACTGCCGACCACGGCATGAACGCCAAGCACGATGCCGCTGGCGACCCCAACATTATTTACCTTCAAGATGAAATGGATCGCCTGATGTCTCCCGGTGCGGCGCGCGTGATCCTGCCGATTACCGATCCCTATGTCGTGCATCATGGCGCACTCGGTTCTTATGCCACCGTCTACCTGCCCGAAAATGCCGATATCGCAGAGTTGATATCCCGGCTGTCAGCTATCGATGGCATCGAGGCGGTTTACACTAACCAGCAAGGTTGCGAACGTTTCGAACTGGCGCAGGATCGTATGGGTGACCTGATCCTGGTGTCGAGCAAGCATGTCGTCATCGGCACCACCGCCTCGCGTCACGACCTGTCGGGCCTCGATGTCCCATTACGCTCGCATGGCGGTGTCACCGAACAGCAAGTGCCACTGATTGTGAGCCAGCCGGTGGTCGACCTGGCACAAGCACAACAGTTGCACAATTATGATATTTTCAATCTCGCACTCAACCATGTAGCAAACTGACGATGGATTCTCCTATGACAATCAGACACGAAAAAATGCGCATCGCCGGTAAGCTGGTCGATGGTGACACTGGTAAGAACGTTGAGGTTCTGAATCCCTACAATGGCGAAGTAGTCGGCACCGTGCCGCGTGCGAGTCGGGCCCAGATTGCCGGTGCTTTCGAAATCGCCGCCAATTACCAGCCCACCTTGACGCGCTACGAACGGCAGAAGATATTGATGCGCATCGCCGAAATTATCGTTGAACGCAAGGACGAGATTTCCGATTTGATTACCGCTGAATGTGGTCTCAGCAAGAAAGACAGTATTTACGAAGTTGGTCGGGCTTTCGATGTATACAGCCTGTCAGGACAACTCTGCATCAACGATGACAGCCAGGTATTTTCCTGTGACCTGACGCCACACGGCAAGCAACGCAAAATTTTCACCCAACGCGATCCGTTGCTGGGCGTGATCTCGGCAATCACGCCATTCAATCATCCGCTGAACATGATTTCGCACAAAATTGCGCCCGCAATCGCGACCAATAACTGCATGGTCGCAAAACCGACCGAGCAGACCCCGCTAACCGCGTTGATCCTGGCGGATATAATTTACGAAGCAGGTTTGCCCCCTGAAATGTTGTCGATGGTTACCGGTCTGCCCGAAGACATGGGCGACGAAATGCTGACTAACAAGCATATCGATTTGATTTCGTTTACCGGCAGCGTACCGGTCGGCAAGTATATTGCTGAAACCGCTGGCTACCGACGCACCATACTGGAACTGGGTGGCAACGCGCCGTTGATTGTCATGGACGACGCCGACCTCGACAAGGCAGCTGAGCTCGCGGTTGCCGGCGGCACCAAGAATTCCGGACAGCGTTGCACCGCGGTCAAGCGCGTATTGTGTATCGATTCGGTAGCCGACGAATTTGCCGCCCTGGTCGCGGAGAAGGCGGCGAAGCTGAAATATGGCGATCCGATGGATCCCGATACCGATGTCGGTACCGTGATCAACGAAGCCTCGGCAATCCTGTTCCAGGATCGAGTCAACGACGCAATCGAGAAAGGCGCGACCCTGCTCTACGGTAATGACCGTCAGGGCGCGGTTTACTCACCGACTGTGCTCGATCACGTACCCTATGACTGTGACCTGGTACGCGAAGAAACCTTCGGCCCGCCGGTTCCGATCGTCAGAGTGCGCGATATCGATCACGCCATCGAAGTCGCTAACTCAACCGCGTTCGGCCTGTCCTCCGGTGTCTGCACCAATCGCATGGACGACATCATACGTTTCATCAAGGAGCTGCAGACCGGCACCGTTAATATCTGGGAAGTCCCCGGCTATCGCATCGAAATGTCACCCTTCGGTGGCATCAAGGATTCCGGCCTCGGATACAAGGAAGGCGTAATCGAAGCGATGAACTCCTACACCAACGTCAAAACCTTCTCCCTGCCCTGGTAACCGCCCCAATGGCACTTAGATAACAAGAAAATGGTCATTCCGATACGTCGGGCCGCCGTGCAAACGGGAATCTCATAAATATTGTTTTGTAGCCGTAAAATATACCCGCTTACGCGGGTATCACACTGGTTGGTGTGATCTTAGGCCACTTTGACCGGGAAGGCGCTGTTGGCGGCCGCGGTATAGTTTTCCATTTCATTGAAGTTCAGGTAACGGTAGACATCGTCAGCCATCGTATCGATATCGTCGGCGTACTGCAGGTATTCATCCATAGTTGGAATCTTGCCCATAATTGACGCCACAGCTGCCAGCTCCGCCGAAGCCAGGTAGACATTGGCGCCTTTACCGAGTCGATTCGGAAAATTACGCGTCGAAGTTGAAACCACGGTTGAGTTTTCCGCTACGCGGGCCTGGTTACCCATGCATAACGAGCACCCGGGCATCTCGGTGCGCGCACCGGTACGGCCAAAAATATTATAGTAACCCTCGGCGGTGAGCTGCGCCTCGTCCATCCTGGTCGGCGGCACGATCCACAATCGAGTAACGACTGGATCTTCGAGCTTGTCGAGTAGCTTGCCGGCGGCACGAAAATGGCCGATGTTGGTCATGCAGGAACCGATGAATACTTCATCAATTTTCTGACCCGCGACCGCGGACAGTGTTTTGATGTCATCCGGATCGTTCGGACAGGCAAGTAAAGGCTCGGTTATTTCATTGAGGTCAATTTCAATAATCTCGGCATACTCAGCATCTGCATCGGCTTCCAGTAACTCGGGATTGGCAAGCCAGGCTTCCATCTCCTCGATCCGGCGCGTAATTGTACGCACATCGCCGTAACCTTCGTTGACCATCCATTTGAACATCGTGATATTCGAGTTGATGTACTCGATGATCGGCTCCTTATCGAGCTTGACGGTACAGCCCGAGGCGGAACGTTCGGCCGAGGCATCGGACAGCTCGAAAGCCTGTTCGACCTTGAGCTGTGGCAGACCTTCGATTTCGAGCACTCGTCCGGAGAAAATGTTCTTTTTGCCCTTTTTCTCGACAGTCAACAATCCGCGCTGAATCGCCGCGTATGGAATCGCGTTGACCAGGTCGCGCAGGGTGATACCCGGCTGCATTTCTCCTTTGAAACGCACCAGCACCGATTCCGGCATATCCAGCGGCATGACCCCGGTCGCGGCTGCGAACGCCACCAGTCCGGAACCTGCCGGAAACGAGATTCCGATCGGAAAACGAGTGTGTGAATCACCACCGGTACCAACAGTATCGGGTAACAGCATGCGGTTCATCCACGAATGGATGACGCCATCGCCAGGGCGCAGTGAGACGCCGCCGCGGTTTTGCATGAAACCAGGCAGCGTGTGATGGGTTATCACGTCAACCGGCTTGGGGTAAGGTGCGGTATGGCAAAACGACTGCATCACCAGGTCGGCCGAAAAGCCAAGGCAGGCCAGGTCTTTCAATTCATCACGCGTCATCGGGCCGGTGGTGTCCTGCGATCCGACCGTGGTCATCTTCGGTTCGCAATACATACCCGCACGCACGCCCGGCAGGCCACAGGCCTTGCCGACCATTTTCTGCGCCAGCGTATAACCCTTGTCAGTATCTGCCGCCGCCTGCGGTTTTTCAAACAGGTCACTTTCTCCCAGATCCAGCGCCTTACGCGCACGCCCGGTCAATCCGCGACCGATGATTAACGGGATGCGGCCATCGGCACGCACTTCATCTTTGAGCACGTTAGTGCTGAGTTCAAAGGTCGCAATGACTTCGTCAGTGTCGTGGCGAGTGGCTTTACCGGCAAAGGGATAGATATCAATGACATCACCCGTTTCCATTTTACTAACATCCATTTCGATCGGCAGGGCGCCGGAGTCTTCCATGGTATTAAAGAAGATCGGCGCAATTTTTCCGCCGAAACAGTAGCCACCATTGCGCTTGTTCGGTATATACGGAATATCGTTCCCCATATGCCACAGCACCGAGTTGGTCGCAGATTTACGTGACGATCCGGTACCGACGACATCGCCGACATAGGCAACCGGGTGGCCCATAGCCTCAAGCTCGCTAATTTTTTCCAACGGCTTGTCGGACACACCTTCACGCGGGTTCTTCAACATCGCGTTGGCGTGCAACGGAATATCGGGCCGCGACCAGGCATCCTGTGCCGGCGACAAATCGTCGGTGTTGGTTTCACCGGGCACCTTGAAAACGGTCACCGTGATCTTGTCGGCAAGCTCAGGCTTTGCGGTATACCATTCGCCGCTAGCCCAGGATTCGAGCACCTGCCTGGCATAGACATTTCCGGCTTCCGATTTCTCGACAACATCGTGGAAAGCATCGAATACCAGCAGGGTATGCGACAACGCGGTCACCGCAGCGGCAGCTGTTTCTTCATCATCGAGGCAGGCGATCAGTGGTTCAATATTATAACCGCCGAGCATGGTACCGAGGATTTCTGCCGCCCTGACCCTGTCGATAAATGATGTCGATGCTTCACCGCGCGTAATCGCGGCGAGGAATCCCGCCTTTACATATGCCGCTTCATCGACTCCTGCCGGTACATGCTGGGTGAGTAGCTCGAGCAGGTAGTTTTCTTCGCCGGCTGGCGGATTCTTGATCAGCTCCACCAGTTCGGCGGTTTGCTGTGCATCCAGCGGCTTAGGGGGCACGCCCTGTTTGGCGCGCTCGTCAATATGTTCGCGGTATGCCTGTAGCATCTTGGTTTTCTCGTCGGTCGGTAAAGTTTACTAAATGGGGATCATTCAGCGTTTCTCAATCGGTACATAATCAAGGTCGATCGCGCCTGTATAGAGTTGACGTGGACGCCCGATCTTGGCCTCGGAATCCGACATCATTTCGTTCCACTGTGAAATCCAGCCGATGGTACGCGCCATCGCGAAGATCACGGTAAACATGTTCATCGGAATACCCATCGCCAGGAAAATTATGCCTGAGTAAAAATCGACGTTCGGGTATAGATTACGCTGCACGAAGTATTCGTCTTCGAGCGCGACCTTTTCCAGCGCCATCGCGGTATCGAGCAGCTTTTGCTGTTCCTCAGTGGCTTCCATATCATTCAGCAACTGGTGACAGATTTCACGAATCAACTTGGCGCGCGGATCGTAATTCTTGTAAACCCGGTGACCGAAGCCCATCAGACGGAAGGAATCGTTCTTGTCCTTGGCACGATCGACAAATGCCTGCAGCGGTTGGCCCGACTCGTTGATATCGATCAGCATGCGCACCACCGCTTCGTTGGCGCCACCATGCGCGGGACCCCACAATGCTGCAATTCCGGAGGCGACCGCGGCGAAAGGATTAGCATCCGAACTGCCTGCCAGACGTACCGTCGAAGTCGAAGCGTTCTGCTCGTGATCGGCGTGCAGAATCATGATCAGGTCGAGCGCCTTGGCGAGCAACGGATCCGGCGTATAGTCTTCCGATGGCATCGCAAACATCATGTGCAGGAAGTTCTCGGTATAGCTCAACGAGTTACGCGGATAAACGAAAGGTTTGCCGTTGGCATAGCGATAACTCATAGCAGCGATGGTCGGCATTTTCGCGACCAGGCGATAAGCAGTGATCATGCGATGCTCTTCGTTATGAATATCCATGTGATCATGGTAAAAAGCGGCGAGCGCGCCCACTACTCCGACCATAATTGCCATCGGGTGCGCGTCACGGCGGAAGCCGCTGAAAAAACGGATCATCGCTTCATGCAGCATCGTATGGTTGGTGACTGTGGTTTCGAAATACTCGAGCTCTTCTCGCTGCGGCAAACGGTTATTCATCAATATAAAACAGACTTCGAGGTAGGAGCTATGTTCGGCGAGTTGATCAATCGGGTAACCGCGGTACTGCAGCACCCCTTTGTCGCCATCGAGAAAGGTAATCGCGCTGGAACAGGCCGCGGTCGACATGAATCCCGGGTCATAAGTGAAGTAGCCCAGTTGCTTGTAGAGAGCGCCAATATCGATCACCTTGGGTCCAGCGGTAGGCGTGTAGAGCGGTAACTCGACTTCTTTACCCGTGGTATTGTCGGTAATGGTAACGGTTTCTTTACTCATGGAATTTCCTCAAGGGTCAGCGTTTCCCGGCCAACTGTTATAGTAATTGGTGTTAACCGACACCAGGCCAGCCGATGGCTGGAATGGTCAGACAATGCAAAGGACTCAATATACCCATTATTGAATTATCTAGCTAACAGTGTTGGCTACTATTAAATTTACTTATCCTGAAAATTAATACTCGTGGCCCGCATTAGCACTGGTTATGCACCGCGCGCAACGCTTTTCAATCGGCCTGTCATTAAACTATTGTTGACAATATTGGCCAATATATGCATATATCGGTCGAAATTCATTGAATAATACTTTAATTGTCGACAATTTATGCCTGAAACCCTTTCAACAACTAATGCTGAAGACGCGCTCGAAGCACCGACCCTGGCGCGACGAACCTTCGACAGCATCAAGGCCGATATTATCGACGGCCAACTGGCACAGGGTACCAAAATTGTCGAATCAGACCTTGCGTTGAAATACGGTATCAGCCGCGGTCCATTGCGCGAAGCTATTCATCGTCTCGAACAGATCAAGCTGATCGTGCGCATTCCACATGCCGGTTCACGCGTGGTAACGCTAGATACGAAGATGATGGGCGACATCTATGTCGCGCGTGAATCGCTCGAAGGCATGGCTGCGCGACTCGCCGCACGTCTGATGCGCGATGCCGATATTACTGCCCTGTCGGCATTGCTGGATCAACACGAGGCCAACATCAGTGAAACCGAGGGCAAAGCTTATTTTCAACGCGAAGGTGATATCGATTTTCATTTTCGTATCGCGATGGCAAGTCAGAACCAGTGGATACTGGAAAACCTGAATGGTGAACTGTATCAATTGATTCGCATGTGTCGCCATCAATCAGGCCAGTTCCCGGCACGTGCACAAATCGCACTCGATCAGCACCGCCAGATTGCCGCGGCAATCGCGCAGCGCGACGAAGAACTTGCCGAAATTCTGATGCGACGCCATATCAGCGGCGCCTGGGAAGTTGTTAAAAAAATACTCGAGGAACAACATGACTGAAACAAACTCCCCAGGTAAACAGCTACGCCAGGCCGTCGCGGCAAACAATCCCTTGCAGGTGGTTGGAGCCGTCAACGCCTACTTCGCCATTATGGCGCAAAAGAGTGGGCACCAGGCTCTTTACCTGTCAGGTGGCGGAGTCGCGGCCTGTTCGTTAGGTACCCCTGATCTCGGTATCAGCACGCTCGCTGACGTACTGGAAGACGCGCGCCGCATTACCGATGCCAGTAGCCTGCCGTTACTGGTGGATGTCGATGTCGGCTGGGGTGGCGCCTTCAA
>Ga0255039_10000143_pt1 | contig 24237 bp, 52 predicted proteins | sample BC1_12_1_MG_FD_181713 | JGI IMG/M metagenome (GOLD analysis project Ga0255039, IMG submission 181713) | Seawater microbial communities from Strait of Georgia, British Columbia, Canada - BC1_12_1 | ecosystem: Environmental > Aquatic > Marine > Strait | place: Canada: British Columbia | collected... | reverse complement strand
TAAAATAGTTTCATTAACTATCTTTAATGATTTTTCAAAACCATCTCTTTGTAACATTATTGAAACTTGATTTTTCATTGCGTATTCTTTACTCATCTTCTTGGTTTTTTGATTTTTCCATAGTGTATGCCCAAACAAATATTATAGTAAATATTATTATAGGTATTCCCAACCACATTGTCCATCCTCCTAGGTTACATAAATCCCAACCACATTGAAATAATATCATTATAAACATTCCTAAGCCAAATGCGTTTATTTGTTCTTTTGTTCTATAATTGCTCATACTCTATTTTTTCGTTTTTACTTTTTCTTACCATAATAGACTTTAGTTTACCATTAATCATTTCATTTGTGTACAATATTGCACCCCAAAACAAAAACGCCATAGGTATTACTATTGATGCTCCAATCAAAACTCCCAGAACACCCATACCACTTTCAAGCATTACCATCATTTCAAAGGCACAATAAAAACCTAAGCAAACATAAAAGGCAAACACCAAAAAGTTAGACATAATAAAGATGATTAAACTAGCCAATAAGTCTAGGCTATAAAGAATAACGTATTGTATCTTTAATAAAAGTTTACCAATTTTGTATATTGTTATATTTAAATCACTCATCTTTTTGTTTTAATTGTTCTTGTATAATCACAATAACTTTTATTAGAATTACAGTTTACACAAATACTATCGTGCTCACTCTTTTTATACCCTTTGCAAATTGTAATCTTATTCATTTCTATTTCTTTTTTGTTTACAATATAATATAGGAATAATATTTCAAACTAATCAAAATTTAATTAATGCAAACGCAATTTGTTTCTTTACCATCAGCCTCTTCTTTATTTAGAAACTCTCTTTTGTTTTCATCATAATTACCCAACCCAGCGTCAAAGTAAACTTTATGAAAAGAATTACCCTCATCATCTCTACTATATACCAAAGGCAAGTCTAATGCTTTGGGGTTTTCTTTTGCAATATGATTCAACCTATTAATAAGTTGTCTTAATGTTTTATTTGGATTACTCATCTTCTTTGTTTTGTGTTACACTGTATTTAACCTTCTCTCCCACAATCAGGACATACTTCATCTCCATATAACTCTGTTTCGTGGCAATTTTCACATTCATTCATAACTTTTATTTTAATTTTATCTCACTCATGTTTTTTTAATTGATTTGAAATCACCATTCTTAACTTTTTTATCAAAATCTTTTACACTCAATGCAAATCTTGAATATCTAGGATGGTCATTGTCTAATTCAATTGCACCTCCGCCATGTTTAACAACCCACCAATTGATTGTCTTTCCGTAGTCATCTGAAGTGAACTTATCACCCTTTTTAATTGTTTCATTAACTGGCATATTTTCTATTTGTTTTTGGTTACACTATAATATAGGAATAATATATAGAACTAATCAAAATTTAACTTTAAGAAAATATGCTTTCCTTAATATTAATTCTTGTTCTTGGGAACATCTCATCAGTGTAACAGTCTTCTATCATGCAGAATATCTCCACACATTGTTCACAGTCGTCTGTGTGCATCAGTTCAAATTTTTCGCAACCTAATGAATCGTTGTCTTCATCTCCTATCAAGATTTGAATTTCTCTTTCCTTGTTCTCAATTTTGTTTAACTCTTCTATTAATTCTTTTACTTTCATTTTGTTTTGTGTTACATCATAATATAGGAATAATATATAGAACTAATCAAAAACAAGAAAACTTTCCTGCCGCAGCACTGTGCAGCCAGGTTCTCTGTCGACAGCTTCCTACTTAACTTGTTGAACATTAGATAGTTACACGCTTACCAGAAGCGAAGTTACTGGACGCCAGCCAGGTACAGCAGGAAGGCGTTTAAATAAATTGAGAGGGGTATACAATAAAAGTATTTTATATTCCGAAAAATAATCAACAAACTTTCGGAAAATAGTAAAAGATTATTGTATACCATATTCATAATATCCATGAGCTCCCAGCGGCGACTCGAGCTGTGATGCTAACTTCAGCACATCTATTTTGCGTTAGAAAAAAATGGACACAAAAAAAAGGGAGAGGCTATTAACCTCTCCCTAATGCAGACTTAACTGCTCAGCTTCATTCCACACTGCCTTCTTTTGGGACTTACTATTGCTTCAGTGCAAGTACGCTACTCTTACATTTGGTCTTTTTATTCTCTATGTCTATAAGTTAATTGAATTGTTGGGTCTAAAGATTTTAGTTTACTTTCAAACTCATCTACCATTTCATCAAAGTCATAAAAAATCTCTCCCGTTGCTTCGTCTTTGTATAAATGTATACCTACTTTTATTTGTTCTTCGTTCATATATTTTTTATTTATTTACTAAACTGCACAAGGATTTTCTTCTTCTTCTGAATCTACTTCCTCTCCCCAAACTAACTTTTTTCCATTATCATCTTCACATTTACAATGTCCTTCTTCGGTATAGTCAGTTTCACATTCTCCACAATCTCCATTCCAATCCCAACACTTATCTTCAAACACACCTTCATCTTCACATATTTCTAAAGTACCCTTAAAAGCACAACCACATTCTTCATATTCTAATAGGAATTTTAAACTCGGATAATCTTGTGCTACTTTATTTAACCATTCAGTTGGTGGCGACCAAGCACTTTCAAACGATAAATTTATATACTCTTCATCTTCAGAACTATCATAGCCATTATCCTGCACATCAACATCCCATTTTGTTCCCCAATTATTGCAATGCCAATCATACCAATTATCTACTCCATACTTGGCTATCAAATCTGCATTACTTTCTCTGCTTGGCGAAGTTGTACCCAAAAGTTCAGTAGGCATAGGATGAAACAAATTTAACATTCCATTTTTTACAAAAGATACAACATCTCCATTTTGAATTACTTTAATGTCAAGTCCAGACTTAATTCTATATTCATTTATTATGAACTCATTAATATCTTTTGTTTGTGAATTAACAAAGGTTATAATGTCTTCGGTATGATTACCTCGTTTTTTTTCTTCCTTTAAGTATTCTTTTCTTAAATTCTCTTTATCTTCCGATTTACAAAGCAATTCGGTTCTATCTGGAGTATTGAGTATTTTTCTGAATTTACTTATACTCTCTTTATTTCCTTCTATTGTCAAGGAGTTCCAACACCAATTCGGCATAATTTCTCTTTTTTAATGGTTATAATATAATATAGGAATAATATTTAAGGCTAATCAAAATCTTCTTCTAATTCTTCTTCAAAAACGTAGTTAGCAATAGTATCTAAAAATTCTCCATTTTTATCAAACTCATCTCCAACAAAAAAGTTATCAAATTCCATTTTGAATTGTAGCATTGATTCGTCTGGGAGGGTTATGTATATGTATTCGTTGTTTTGTTCTACATCTCTCCATTGGGGTATGTCGTATTCCATTTGTTGTCCGAACTTCTCTACTACAATGGAGTGAGTTTTTATCTCAACTTTCCAATCATCATAAGTGCATATCATAATACTTGTTTTTTTGGTTACATTATAATATAGGAATAAAGTTTTGGTTAAATCAAAAACAAAGTGGTTAATTTTCAACCATTTTCTAAGCTCGTCCCGCCGTGTGAGCAGCCCGTCTTCATGAAGAATTTTGAATTAAGGTATACAATAAAAAAAGTATATATTCCGAAAAATAATCAACAAACTTTCGGAAAATAATAAAGTATTATTGTATACCCTTATATAAAAATGCCAGGAGCTCCATCCCGCGGCGTAAGCGATGATGCTAACTTCAGCGCAAAATAGATGCGCCAAAAAAGTTTGGGCAAAAAAAAAGAGACAACTCAATTGTTGTCTCCTCTTCGTGTTTTATGTGTAACCAAAAAACTAATATAATTCTTTTGAAATGTATTTCTTGTAATATGTATTGTCTTTCAAAGCAGTTACAAAAAGATATATTGTATATAAATTTACGAAAGCCCAAGCATAATCTCCCTCAACCATATTGATGTAAGCGTAATAGGGCAAAGTAACGATTGCCAAAACTGCAACGAAGTTCCAGAATATCAATTTCAACATTCCCATTTTATTATTAATCAACTTTTTCATACTTTTCTTTTAAGTAACTACAATACCATTCTTGATTTCTGCCATTTACAAAAAGCCAACCTAAATTAAGTTCAAACCATTTGTTTATTTTATAGATTAATTTTTTCATCTTCTTTGTTTTGGTTTAAATATGTTATTTTTGTCTAAATCCAATAACCGTTACAAATATGGCTATGTATATTAATACACAGAATTGTAAATAATCTATTACTTCTTTCTCATTCATCTTCTTTGTTTTGGTTTTAACTGTTCAATTTCTTGTTTAATATCACTAATTACTCCAATATGTACATCTAAATGTTCTTGTGGTTTATTATTATCAACACACCATTTTAAATGTTTCTCAAGAGATTCCAATTGTTCTTTAAGATTTTCTTCACTCATCTTTGTTTTGGTTCAATTATTAAAGGTCTTGATGTTCTCTAGTCATTGATTGAGAATATTCCAATTCGTGTTGAGTAGCCATATGTTGTGAGCCACTAAACTTGTTTTGAGAATATATAGTTACAACTTGATGTGAGCCTACGGGAACAAACCCCTCTCCTATTGCCTCTCTTATCTTTTTTTCTAAACCCACCTTGTTTGTTGATGCTAATATTATTTGTTCCATTTCTTTTGTTTTTGTGTTACGATATAATATAGGAATAATATTTTAAACCAATCAAAAAGAATCAACTTTTTCTGAAAGTATGGCTTGTTTAATTTGACCTTCATCTATAGTCAATACCAAGTCACCTTTGTATTCGTGTAATTTCGGTAACTTATGGCTATACTTACCCTCAACTGAAAATGTATCTTTAATATACATTGCTAATAAAAACATTTCCTCACAATTCAAACCCTCCAGAAAAACTAAACGCTTCCAATGAGGATAATTCCTTTCCTCTAACGACTTTACTTTTATGTTAGGACACTTCTCTTTAAAGTCCATTTTAAGTGCTGTTAATTCTTTGCTCATAATATTTGTTTTTTGTTACACTATAATATAGGAACAATAATTGTAACTAATCAACGTTCTCATCACTATTTTTAGTTTTATTTTTATTTAAAAGTTTCTTAATTACTTCTTGCTCGTGTTCTGAAAACATAGTATGTATTTTGTTTGCCAACTTAGTTTCATCTTCTTGCTTATGCTCTTCCCAAAAGCCCATTAAGTCAATCAAACCACTTCTACTCGCTTGTGAAATTACTTCGTTAGCAATATCTCTTTTTTCTAACTCTGTTATTAAGGCACAAAGACTTGCTTCAAGTTTATCGTTTCTATCTTTTTGTTTTTTTAAGTCCTCATTCTTTCCTCTCAGCCTTATGTTTTTGTTGTGAATATCAATAATTTGATTATTTAACCTATCTATTATTTCACTATGCTCTCCCTCTAACTTTATTACGTTAGGGGTTTCATATTTAAGTTTGGCTTCTGCATAGCCTTTTTCGTATCCCTCTTGTTTTCCGTCATGTCTACCATTGTCGTATTTGTAGTCATCATCACTTCTTCCGTCATAGCATGGCATAATTTCTTGTTTTTATTGTTACACTATAATATAGGAATAACATATCAAAATAATCAAAAAACATCAAAGTTTTTTTGACGCATCTGAAGGGACTGACCAGCAGGTGAACCAGCTCGAGTACTGGGGAGAGTGTTGGTATAAGATATACAATAATAAGGAAGTATATTCCGAAAAAAAACAATTAATATTTCGGAAAATAATAAAGTTTTATTGTATACCTTCATTTAAAATATTCTCTCCCTTCAGGATGGCAGGATGCAGCCTGATGGAACTTCAACTTCGCCTGAAAAATAGGGCACAAAAAAAAGGCAACCATTTCTGATTGCCTTTGCCTAACCTAACCTTACCTCTTCTATCCAAGTACGATAGTGTCTCCATTGATTTTTATTTCATCAAGGTTTGTGATAACATAGTTTCTATATTTGCTTGACTTCATTTGTTTTCTAATAACATCTTTAGCCATTGTTTTCGCTCTCTTATTAACTTGTGGATATTCGCCCTCAACCAAAATTGTTTTACGAATTTCTTTTGCAAAAATATGTAGTTGTTGCTTTTCAAGATTGAACTTCATATTTTTAGCCACTTTAACATACGCATTTTTTTGTCCGTTTGAACGATTTGCGTGTTTGTCCTTATCAGTCTTATTCATAGTATCATCATTGATACCCAAAGACATTTTGATTGACTTCATCAATTCTGCTTGTGCAGTAATAAATGTAGCCCTATCAAATTTGTCATTTTCAACGTACTCTACATTTGGAATAATATCCAAGTCTTTTTGTAAAGCATTTTCGTAAATTGTGTTGATTTGAATTAGACGACTTGCTTCTTCTCCAAACTTATTGGTATAAGTAAAAGCAACGAATTTTGAACCTTTTGCGTTATTTAACGCTTGTACTAATTTTTGTAACATAACTATTTGTTTTTGTAGTTAAGTAGCACGTTTCTCGCACTATCTTACACTAATATAGGAACAATATATCAAACTAATCAAAAAATATAAAAATATTTTCCTCAGCAGTAACACCAGAAGCCACCAGAACCGAGACACGAACACTAAAATTAAGGTATACAATAATAGAACAATATATTCCGAAAAATAATGCATAAAATTTCGGAAAATAATAAAGTGTTATTGTATACCATATAATATACTTTTTTGGTCAACAGGTGAACCGGGCCCTGGGAAGCCAGGAGACCAGGAAAGTTTAGACAAAAAAAAAGACTGACAAATTAATGCCAGTCTTCTTTGAGTCCTCAATACAACCACGTATTGCTTAAAGCACGTTGTGGATAAACGCTGTTACAATTACTCCTTTCAAGCAGAGTATATTGGAGAAAGTGGTGCTATCAAAACCCTTTCGAGGGGGTAAAGTAACTTTCCGTTTCTCTTTTATATGAATTTGATTATCGTTTAATTTCACTCTAGAAATTTAAAAAAACAAACATCAATTCGAAGGTCTAGGATTGACCTAAGTGCAATTTAATTAACTTTTTTATGTTTGTCAAGTATTGTTTCAACTTTTATAAGCATTTCATCACTTAATTCAGTTCTACCACCTAAGTCTATTTTAATACTTAAAAGTTCATCACTTAAATTATGTAATTCATCAAGATTTTTTCTTGCTTTTCTAAGTTCACTCTTTAACTTTAAAATGTGGTCTAATGCATTATTGATTGTCATAATTTGTTTCAATTTACTTGTTTGTTTAAAACTTCAGTTCTATATATATCAGATAGCATAGAATATACAGTTCCCTCACCTATTTTTTCACCTTTATGATTTCTAAGAGGTACACTGATTCTCAATGTTTCTGTTAACTTATCACTATCTCCAATTGCTTCCCACAAATCTTTTTTGGCTTTCATAGTTGTTTGGCGTATAATTGTTTCATTTGACTCCGTTTGTTTTCTTTCCATATAAGAATACATCAATAAAGTAAAAGTGAGTCCTACAGTCATAGATAATAAGTTCACAATTACCAAAACCATTCTTTCGGGATTGAGTTCCGAAACATAATTACATAAAGTAACGTGTAAAGTGATGAAAACGAATGACATTAATAGATAGGTAATAATTCTGTTTATTTTTCTCATAATATGTTTTTAGATTTTAAGTTACGTTATAATATAGGAATAACATTTTAAACTAATCAAAAAATAAAGAAAATAACTTCGACACTTTTGTTGTGTCTCTGTATTATGTGCGCACACAAAGTCTTATCCTAAATTCCCCATCGGTTTTGTCTAGAGAGTCCGCTTTCTTATATCACTTTCCCACCTTTCGAGTTTCACGTCTCATTTTATACTCCCTTTCCTACATTGTAGGTGGGGCTGTCTGAACTTAGGCTTTGTCATTTTCCTTACACAAATATAGGAATAATATATCAAATTAATCAAAAAAGAGCAACCATTTCTGATTACTCTTTAATATTACACTTCAAGACTGCGTCTATCTGACCTCTACCTATCGGGTTCTGTGTTATTCTTCGTTAATGAAAGCCAATTCCTTTAACATTTCTATCGCTTCATCATAATCGTGACATACTCCCAAGCAATCTCCAACAACTTTGTTAAACTTATTCAATTCAATAATTGTAAAATGATTTGACTCTGAAACATCTCCAGATATAAGCAAGTCATCTATATCCTTATCTTCATAATTGTATTCATCACTCATCAATAATTCTAAGGCTTCTTTGTTCTTATATTTATTTCCCTTCTCTAAATATTTAACATCTCCACTAACATCTAATAATAAAGTATGATTGTTTTCTAATTTCACTTTAGCAATTTCTTCCCCCCAATACCAAAAACTATCTTGTCTATTTTCGGATATCTTTTTAGTTATATATTCAACTTTCATTCTCCCCATTTTAGATATAAATAGTTTATATATTTCTTTTGATATGTTCATTCTTTAAAACATTTTTTGGTTACAATATAATATAGTAATAATATTTGGAACTAATCAAATTGTTTTTATTGGTTATTATGCTTTTTTACATTACTTGGACTTTCCCAAAACCAAACATCATCTTGAGAGTTTACAAGTTTCACTTTAAAATCGTCATAGTCTATATCTGCTATCTGATTAATATAACCATCACATAAAACTAAATTTCCTTTTTTGATATGTTCATTCTTTAAAGACTCTCCCTCAGAAACTTGATTTACAATGTCATCTAATTCTATTATGTCATATTCGGACAAAACCTCTCCCCTCTTTAAGTCATTCAAAATATTTATTAAAGACAATACTGATTTAGCAACTTGAATTGTTCTTAACTCTCTATGTTCTTGGTCAATTGGCTTTGCTCTCTTAAAGTTATCATATACCAATACAGATTTGCCATAGTCAAGAATGTGGTCTTGTTCTGAAATTTCATATCTATCACAAATTACTAATAATTCTTGAAGAATATGAAAGTACTTTAACGAATATAATTTACTATCTTTTTCAGTCATTTTTGCTTTTCTGATTTCCAAATTATTTCCACCTCTCTCGCAGACAAACTAAATATTTTTCCACCTTTAAAATGTCCAATACTTGTAAAATGTCCAATCATTAATTTCTTTTGCTTATCGAAACTTAATTCTCTCCACCATTCTAATGCTAATTTCCTTGAATTCTTTTTCATCACGCTTCAGTAAACTCATTAACAAACTTTGGACTATAATCTCCATAATAAGTATTAAAGGTATTAAACTCTAAAAACTCTAATGCAGTTTCGTAATCCCAATCGTTATCTCTCATAGATATAGCAATACAACTTTCTTTTCCATATAGAAAGACTGGGTTAGAGTTCATTGTTGCACCTATTATGGCTTCATCTAAGCCGTTCAATATAATAGCGTTAGGGTTTGACTTGCTTACGTTTTCAATAATGCTTGTGTGAGTTTCTTTTTGGTTATTCATCTTTTTGTTTTTTGGTTACATTATAATATAGGAGTAATATATTGAACTAATCAAAGAAATTGATTATTTTTTTTCATTTTTTCTCTTTTCATTTCTTCTCTCATTTCCTTTATCACTTCTTTTGTGTGTTTTTTATCTGAAAAGTAATTTAGAATACTTTTTATAGAGGTGTAAACTAAAATAGAGGCTAAAGCAAATACAGTAGGGGTATTAACTTTAAAGTCTCTCGAACAATAGCCAAAGAAAGTAATTACCCACACAAGAGCAATTATTTTATTTAAAACTTTCTCAATTTTATGCTTTCTAAATAAATCCATAATAATCTGTTTTTTTTTGGTTACTATAGTATAGTATTAATATTTGAAACTAATCAAAAATTATTTTTTTAATTGTTGTTGATTGTTGATTTTGTCAATTGTATCTTCCCCAAAATCACGAATGATTGTCAAGTCCGATTCTAATAATGCCTTATCTTCTTTGGCGTTTTGTAATACTTTTTCTATTTGCTCTATATCGAATTCACCACTGCCCTCAAATTCCCATCCTTCGTAGGTTCCATTTTTCACAAGATTAGCAAACTCTGCAATTTCCTCACAGTAGGAATCAAAACTTTTTATATTTTCTTCTGTACTCATTTTCTTTGTTTTTGATTACACTATAATATAGGAATAATATATAAGAATAATCAAAAATAAACATAATCATCTACACCATCAAACCGAAGCCCGTCACGCCGTGTAGGCAGCCCGTCACGCACACAACACTCAAGCTAAGGTATACAATAATAAAAACATATATTCCGAAAAATAATTAAAAACATTTCGGATAATACTAAACCTTTATTGTATACCTATTAATAGAATTATTGTTTGCCTTCAGGAAGCCAGGATGCGGCGTGATGGTATGATGGACATCTTCTTCAAAAAAAGTATGGCACAAAAAAAAGAGACAACTTAATTGTTGTCTCCTTCTTTTCGTTTTATGTGTAACCAAAAACTATAACCTTTACATTTCGTATTCAATTTTGTAATTTTTTCTGGAGTATGATTTTTTGTTCTTATGCACTTTGGTAGTGTAAGGCTTAACTCCACAATCTATATCTGCTCTTCTTCGTGCTTGTCTTTCAACTTTTAATTTTTGCCCTTCTGTCATAAAGATATTCTCTAATAAATTTCTTTTTCTATTTGCCATTTTCTTCTTTTTTTTGGTTTAGTTTTTATGATAAAATCATTTTAGTGTGTTTCATTTTAATGGTACATAAATGTTCCTTATACTTTTCAAAGTCATTCTCCCTACATATTCGAGATTTGATGTCATTTATTTCATTTGCATTTCCTATATAAGAACCTGCATAATCCTCACCCAGTTTTTCTTTTTGGGGTGAAAACACTTCAACTATTATCATTTCTACTTCCATAATATAATATAGGCATTAATTTTCTTTTTAATCAAAAAAAAACAAGAACATTGGTCAACCACTCGCATCCCACCGATTTGTTATTGTCATTGTCGTTAGTCCAAACGTCTTTCAACTCCTACCCTTAACAATATACAACTCACTCGCCATAGCCTTGTCCGTTGTATGCTCTTGCATTTTTAATAAAAGAGGCATAAATTTCGCTACTTATGTAATTCAAAATTTAATTTAAGTTTTGGCTTCCCACGTAATATTTCAACAGGGTCTGTATTATACACCTTTCGGCACCTCCATTTTCTAATTCATACTTGCTAATCGCAATTCTTGTTTCTTGTTCCACAAGTGTTTTAGTCTTACAACTTTTCTAACATTGTTTTCACAAATTTCTTTTTTGGGTATTCCGTTGCTATGAAACAACTCTTTTTCTAATAAGTTTAGTTCTACCTTTTCGTCTACGTTCAAGTGATACATCATTGTCTTTATTTTTTCTTATTAGTATTCTGTCCATACTTCTGAATTACAACAAGAGGCAATTCGGTAGTGTACTCTCCTTGTGGAGTAATGTAAGTACACTCTACAAGAGAAGGGGTATTGCTTTTCTCTTTTCTATTACCACTTGTAGAACAAGATGATAGCACAACTAATGTTATAATTAAAATAATAATGGTAATTCGATTTTTCATTTTTGTCTTTTTGGTTACACTATAATATAGGAACAATACATCAAACTAATCAAAAATCCAAAACATATTTTTTATAGTCCTAAAAAGCTACTGTTCTGGCTGAAGATGTCTGTTGGATTTAACTAGATGTAACTTAACTTGCTGAAATACAGAAAGTTACAAGTGAAGTCACTGGTCCAGCGATGGTCCAGTACGGCCCACAGGGAGGCGGCAAAAATATGTACTAGTATGGTATACAATAGTAAAAGCATATATTCCGAAAAATAGATAACAAACTTTCTGAAAATAATTAAACTTTATTGTATACCTATTAATAGAATTATTGTTTGCCTTCAGGAAGCCAGGATGCGGCGTGATGGAACTTCAACTTCACCTGAAAAAATTGCACACAAAAAAAGGCAACCGTTTCTGATTGCCTTGCATTTCTTTTTTCAATATGTCTCTTTAATTTATCGCTTTTTCATTTGCTTTCCTCCGTAGTTTAAAAGTTAATAATTCTGTTCTTTCGTGGTAACTCCTTGATTCGAACAAGGGACACTTCGCTGTTCAGACGAATGCTCTACCAACTGAGCTAAGTCACCATATAATACCCACCTTTAAACCTTTCCCCTACGGACAAGAAACTCGGTAAGTTACGTTTCTACATTTCGCCTTATGCCTTTGGCTTAATCTTTTCGTTTGGATTAGGGTTTCTATCTGGAATACCTCTCCTTTTCTTGTTAGGAGTTTTTGTTGTTCCTTTCTCTCTTGTCGGTGTCGTTGTTGTTGCCATTTCTACTTGCATATCTTTTTTTTTATTGGTTACATTATAATATAGGAATAAGTTTTTAAACTAATCAAAAAATGTCAAAATTATTTTAAATCATTTGGCAAACCTATTCCCTCATAATTGTAATTTCCTTGCTTAACTTGTTCTAATTCTTTTGCTTTTGCTTTTTCAATGTCCTTGTGAGACAATTCTTTTTCATCACAAGACTTACATATGGTTTGAGTGTTAAACCAACTCACAGTCGTTGTAGTGCTTTCGTTATCACATCTTTCACAAGTACTCATATCTTTTTCTTTTTTGGTTACACTATAATATAGGAATAAAATATGTAACTAATCAAAATATTTTAACAATAATAGCGTCATCATAATCAACCCACTCTTCTATCATCTCATCGTCAGTTCCTACATCGATATAAATACCATCTCCCGATTGGTCTATGCGAGTAACTCTTCCCTCCATTCTGCCTATAACAGTATTAGTAGCGACAATATCTCCCTTTTTTATGCTTGATTTTATTCTAGCCATTTTCATTATGTGACTTGTTCCTTTCATCATTTCTGCCTCTGCTTTATTTTTTGCCCAATCACTCATATCTTTTGTCTTATATTATATATAGGAATAATATATCAAACTAATCAAAAACTGATTAACTTTTTTATCCACCTTCACTCACCTGGCTTCACTGCCGGGTCCGCTGCGACTCACACAACACCAGTCCTAAGATATACAATAATAAAGAAACATTTTCCGAAAAATAATCAATAAACTTTCGGAAAATAATTAAACTTTATTGTATACCTTATTTTTGAAAACCCTCTCCCTTCAGGATGGCAGGATGCAGCCTGATGGAACTTCAACTTCGCCTGAAAAATAGGGCACAAAAAAAGAGCAACCTTGATACAAGTTGCTCTTTCATTTAAGGGTCGTGGCTTTAACACTCTTGGCTTTACTCTCCCCATTATGTGAGTATATATAAATATACTAACAAATTCCCATTTCCCCTACTATAATTAAATTTATTTTGGTAAATGTCTCCCTTGTAGTAAGTCTGCTTTCTTTGGAAGTTCTAATAGTCTCCCTAACAATAGATTTTGCCTCTTTAGTTTTGGCTTGTTTTACCATTTGATTTTCAAGGCTTTCAAAGTTTTCAAATAAGTTTTTCATTATATTAGTTTTTGTAAAAATTCAACAAAGTTATCCATATCATCTGCATTTGCATTTTTATCAAAAGTATCTTCTACTTTATGACACATAGCCCAAGTAGAACAATATCCCTTCTCCCCAACTTGCTTTAAGTTTTCATCATTTAAAGTACCAATACAAACACTATCAATTCCAGACGCTCTCAAACGAACACTATCATTAAAAGGAGTTTTAACACTTGTAAACTCTCCCTCAACATTCAACTTTTCAAGTAATGAACTTTCAGTAACAAAGTTTTCGCTATCACTCCAAAGGTTTCTACCATTTGCAGTTAATTCCAGATTAACAACGTATTCTACATTTCCAAATGCACCCTCGTTAATTCTGTTCGCCAATTCTTTTGCACCCTTTCCACCAAACTCTTCACAATCAGTAAATACAACATAAACATTCTTGTTTACATTTTTACCTCTTAATGACTCTGCTAAAGATAGTAAGTTACAAACACTTGCAGAATTGTCTTGACAATTTTCTGAATTAGGATTATTAATGTCGTGGTGTGCTACATAGATAATAGTGTTATCGTGATTTGTGTTAGTTACGTTTACTTCTATATTTACATAGTGTAAAGGAACGCTTGTATAGTTTCTGTCGGTTCTTAATTCAAAACTTGAATAAGTCCTTTTTGTAGGCATATATGTAGGTGCTTCAAATTTATGAACATTCATACTACCTAATCCTAAATTTTTGATTTGCTCTATTATCCACATAGACCTTTTAGTAATACCACTTGTAGTACCTTTAATTGAAGAGTGTTTATTCCAATTCTCCTTTTTGCAAAAGTCCTTTAATAGATTATATGATAAATGCTTTTTCATTGTTCTTTGGTTACATTATAATATAGGAACAATATATCAAACTAATCAAAATATAAACAACATTTTATTCCCGCAAAAACTGAAGCCCGTCCCGCCGTGTGGGCAGCCCGTCTTCATGAAGAATTTTGGGTTAAGGTATACAATAATAAAGTAATATATTCCGAAAAATACATAATTAAATTTCGGAAAATAATATAACTTTATTGTATACCTATATACAACAATTGCAACACCGTCCAGCCCGTCTGGATGTTACAGTTCACGGTGTGTAATATTTAAACATATTTATATAAAACAATTAAAATATCAAACTATGAAAACTTGTAATTGTGAAGTTTGTAAGTGTAATAAAAGTTGTGACTGCAAATGTTGTGACTGCTAAACTTATAAGCACAGAAAAAGGGGCAACCGCAAAGTTGCCCCCATTTCACCATGTAACTCAAAAAATGTTATAAAGTCTCTAATTTACTTTTGCTCTGAACGTGTTTTATAATTTTGTTTATCTGAAAATGAATTGCATCCATTGATTCAGTGTCTGTTACAATACTCGACAACTTTCCAACTTCATCAGTTAACTCTTCAATCTCACATTCAATATCTGACTTCGAAATCAAATCACCACTTACAACTTTCTCACAAATATCAACAACCATTTCGTGGCATTTTGTGTTTGCCTCTTTGTTTCTTCCTAAATGATAATTCGCCTCTTTGTCTTTTAACTTTTCTATAGGGGTTAAAGAGTTCAATCTTTTCTCTTCTGTAATCTCCTCTTCTGACTTTGGAAACAAATTGTCAATCTCTATGTCTTGACCAAATCTTGCATAGTCATATTTGTTAATAGTATCACTTGCTTGACGAATCATTTGAGTAGCACCATTTTTAGAATTCATTACTGCATTATAGTAATTTATGGCAAGTAATTCTCTTCTTAATTTAGAACTTAGTCTTATTACCTTTTTAAGTCTCAACACGCTTGGAGTCTTATCCCACTCTAATGGTGCATCGGGTAATGCAAATATTTTATTCGCATTAGGGTACACATCAGTCGTACCTAACTCTTCTTTTTTTCTGTTATAAAATAAAGTTCTTAAATTTTGATTTACCATGTACTCGCCTTCGGTTCCATCCTTTGGGAATTGCTGGGAATGTATTTTTTTGTGAAGGACTGATAACTTAAGTATCCTTGCCTCTAACTGTTTTGCTCTTTCTTTATTGAAAATCATTTTTATTTTTTTTGGTTACACTATAATATAGGAACTATATATCAATGTAATCAAAAAATCATGAACTTTTTTAAAACATAACCACCATCCCAGCTCAGCAGGAGGAACCTTACTGTCAAGTAATTATATATATAAGTTATACAATAATAAAACTATATATTCCGAAAAATAGATAGCAAAGTTTCGGAAAATAACAAAGTTTTATTGTATACCTTTTCAAAATAAATATACCACACCAGAAGCCTCCAGGAAGCCAGATGGGTAAAAAGTGTGGACAAAAAAAAGAGACAACTTAATTGCTGTCTCTAATTGTTTAACCAAATAAAATTTTTAAAAGTTTTGTTCTATTTTTTCAGTTTTTAATGACTTAATTTCAGAACAAATCATTTGCTTCATAATACATAAGTAAAACTTTTCTGCATTTTCAATATAATAGCCGTCCTCATGAAAGTTTGACATATTATACAAGTTTGAGAAATCGTATTTGTTATGAATGTGTTGTGAAAATCTTAGGTCTTGTGAGTTTCGACCATTTCCATTTTTTTTTACCCAATCAGTATACTCTGAATTTAGGTCGTTGGTGTTAATAGTTTGCATATAAATAGTTTGTGATGATATATATAAATATATTAAAAAAAACTCAAATAAAAAAAGGACACTCATAAGAATGTCCTTTTTTCCAAATTAAAATTTATTTAAACTAAAATCTCGCTTTCAAATTGATATATAAATGCAAAGATTTCAAATACAAATATAAGTAATTTTTTACAAAATACAATATATTTTCACACTTTTAATCAACAACACCATTTCCGTAATACATTTTAAATCTTGTTCCTTTAGATAATGAGTTAAGCCAAGTTTTATATTCTCTTTCTAAATTTGCATCTTTGAAAGTGTAAAAACAACCATTACAATATTTCAAACTATTGTTTTCCTTGTAAAACCTTTTAAACACTCTTTCCTTTTCTCCAGACCAAACAACCTCTCTAGAATATTGGGGGTTGCTATCTCTATATTTTATTTCTATATCCATACCTTAAATGTTATATAGTGATAGTTGGTCAATTAAAGAAACACGCTCATTGTGATAATCTTCCATTGTAATTTTTGTTGCACCATAATATCCCGTTGTGCATATTTCAGTATCAGTACTTCCATAATGCTCAATAGAATATTCTCTTTTTGCATTTTCTCTTGAATCTGACTTTACAAAGCCAATAACTTTTTCTGCTCTACCATAATCATCAGTCTCGTAAATTTTATAAATATCCATATTCTTTGTTTTAGTTACACTATAATATAGGAACAATATTTCAAACTAATCAAAAACAATCCACCAGAACTACTGCCATCTGGGACGGTGAACCTCCAGTGACTTGATTACACTTAGATATACAATAATAAAAACATATTTTCCGAAAAAAGGGGGAAAACTAATTCCCCCCAACTTATATTATTTGTTTGTTATTAATTAACCACTGGCTCTATGTCTGTTAATTCTCCACTCCATTGTTCCCCATTCAAAAACCAAACTCCTGCTCTTTGACAAATATTGACATTTGGTAAAGCGTTTAATCTGTCTTTAGTGGTGTTTGATTTCCAACCACAATTTGTTATGGATAGGGTTTTTTGAGGGTCATTGTATCTATATGCTATTTCATTTCCAAACAAACTTAATATAGTTACGTTTGGTTTTACTTCTACACTCATATTACTTTTAGTAAATGGTGTTGCACTCATAAAGGCTTCAACTGATTCTTGTGTGATTTTTCTTGACATTTTCTTTTGTTTTTTTGGTTACATTATAATATAGGAACAATATTTTAAACTAATCAAAAATCCAAAACATATTTTTATAGCCCTAAAAAGCTACTGTTCTGTCTGAAGATGTCTTTATGGATTTATGAGATGTCACTTAACTTACTGAAATACAGAAAGTTACAAATGAAGTTACTGGAACCAGTACGGTCCATCCCTGGTTAACTGGAGGCGGTAAATAATGTGTTGGTGAGGTATACAATAATAAAAAGATATATTCCGAAAAATAAATAAAAAAGTTTCGGAAAATAATAAAGTTTTATTGTATACCTTAATGCTTGTTTTTTCTACATATCGCGGAAACCAGGACCCTGGATGTTTTTCCTGGTTGCATTTATTTCACTTGTTTTTGAAAGTTTTTTATATTTATATATATGGTATTAGGGTTTAATCTTCAATTGTTAATTGCTACATTTTTCATCCCAATACTATATGCAGTTATAATTTATTTTACATCTCCTTATAAATCAGTTAGTTTCAGAAGAGGGTTGCTTTTTATGTGGGGAGGAATGGCTTCTACTGTGCTTGTTCAATTGTTTTATTTTTTCATACCTTTCCTTACAATGAATCATAGTTTAGAGTTTCAATACTTTGGAGTGGTAGGACCTGTTGAAGAAATTTCTAAACTTATTATGTTTTATGTGATACTAAATGGTACAAAAGATAAAAAGGTAAGTTCACACCCAGCAAGATATATGTTTTATTTTGCAATGGTAGGTTTAGGTTTTGCAATTTTAGAAAACATTCACTATATGCAAAGATATGGAGATTGGGTTCTTATCACCAGGCTTTTCACTTCTACTATAGCTCATATGATATTTGGATTGTTGTTAGGTTACTGGGCTGGGCTTAGTACTATTACAAAGAGAAAGTTTGAAGACCGTTCAATGTTTGGAGTTATTACCAACAAACATAAGAAGCTTAGAAAGTTTGTTTATGTTTTCTGTGGATTATTTGTTGCTTCACTTTATCATGGAATGTATAATTATAACTTGGCTACATCTATGTTTTCTTCTAGAATAATTTTAATTATACTATTATCTTTTGGACTTATTTTTTCAAAGCTTCTAGCAAATGACTTGAATGAAAAATGGAAGAATAGAGAAGTTCCTAAAAAGAAAGACACTTTCGAATAACGTCTTTGATGACCTGGAAGCGGACCTGGATTACTTCCTGCTGTCCCTGATGGTACATATTTTTCACAAATAAGATATACAATAATAAAGAAGCATTTTCCGAAAAATAGATAACAAACTTTTCGGAAAATAATAAAGTTTTATTGTATACCTTTTATTCTCAAATTGTTTACCATCCTGTAGCTCACCTGGCAGGACGTTATGTAAATTATGTGCAGGTTTTAAAAATGGTGTTTTTGATATTAGAATATATATTTTGTTTTACTATTTAATTCTAATGTAAAGTGTATTATATTTGCAAAAATTTTTAAAAAACAACAAAAGCAAAAATGATTAATTCTCTTATACTCGGTCTGCTGGTATGTGCTTTTTTGATTATCACACAAAACATAATTTTGAAAATCTATAAATACTTTCCCCAACATGGTGTAGGCATAATATATGGTAGTTTGGGTGTGAAACTAATTTTTGTATGTGGTATAACAATTGCACTTCGTGGTCAAATTGAAAACCCTTCTTTATATGCAATAATGATACTTTGGGGTGTTTTATATGCTAATGTTAAAACGGTAATTGACTTACATTTGAAAAATGAAGACAAAAAAAAAGAGACAACTTAATTGTTGTCTCCCTTTCTTCGTTTTATGTGTAACCAAAAACTAATATCCTCTTGAAGGTCTCCCTTGAATTTCATCAAATGTTGCACTTGCCCATTCATCTTCGGGGTTTGTTAATTTGTGAAAATGTCTTTTTAATTCTTCTGAAACTTCTAATAACTTGCTATCCTCTCCCCAGCAACTCATAGTACAATCCGAACTAATACTTCCCAACATTCCTCCTCCTAAATAATTTTGGTATGCAGTCATCTTTTCCCCCTCATAACCAAAGTTATCTAATGTAATTTCTATTCCACCTCCTCTACTGGAAAGTTTCTCTCTTATAATGTTAAATTCTTTTGTCATAATTCTTATTTTATTATGTATGCCCTTGAAGGAACTCCTCCGTTTCTACTAAGTTCAATTTGAATAGTATCTCCACTATTAACGTCTACAACTGTTAAGGTGTTTACTCTTCTTTCTTCTTTCTTTTCTCTTTCACTTTCTTTTTCAATACTTGCACTACAAGAAGTTAAACTTGCCAATGCAACTATTAAATAAATTGCAATAGTGTATATGCTCATGAATATAATCTTTTTCTTTTTCATCGTTTTGTCTTTTTGGTTACACTATAATATAGGAACAATAATTCTAACTAATCAAAAAGTGCCAAAGCATTTTTACTATAGAAATTACAACCATTGCAATTATTCCAATTACAAAGAATTGAACAGTTCTGCTTATTACTAAATTAAAAATGTATTGAATGTTTTTTTCGGTCTTTGATAAAACCTTTCCCGTTTTTGCTTTTACAAAATCAAAATTAAACAAATTGCTATCCATTATTTCTTTTTCTTTTTGGTTACACTATAATATAGGAACAATAATTATAACTAATCAATAGAAGTCTTATTTCTTTGAGAATAAATTATTATAAAACTTAATGCACTTCCTATAAGGGAACAAACAACTCCTTCTGTAAATCCGTTCTTAACAGATACTAACATCAATGCTATGGACAACACTATAAGGATAAACGCTATCAACATCGCTATATCAAAAATTTTCATAATCTCTTTTTTTGGTTACACTATAATATAGGAACAATAATTATAACTAATCAAAAACAGGGGACGCTGTCCAGCATCCTGGATTTGCCTTAAGTAGGCGCAGGTCTCCCTAAGGGTATACAATAACAAAACAATATATTCCGAAAAATAACTAACAAACTTTCGGAAAATAGTAAAACCTTATTGTATACCTTTATTTAAAAAGGGCTCTCCCTTCAGGATGGCGGATGCAGCAGGATGGAACATTCTCTCCCTAAAAAGTGTGGACACAAAAAAAAGGCAACCCTTTCGAGTTGCCTTTGTCTAACCTAACCTAACTTATCTTATCCGATTACGATTGTATCTCCATTTATTTTGATTTCATCAAGATTGGAAATAACATAGTTTCTGTACTTACTTGACTTCATAGACTTCTTAATATAGTCTTTAGCCATTGTCTTTGCTCTTTTATTCACTTGTGGATATTCGCCTTCAACCAAAATTGTTTTACGAACTTCTTTAGCGAAAATGTGCAGTTGTTGTTTTTCAAGGTTAAACTTCATATTGTTTGCTACCTTAACATAAGCGTTCTTTTGTCCGTTTGAACGGTTTGAGTGCTTATCTTTGTCTGTCTTATTCATAGTATCATCATTGATACCTAAAGACATTTTTGCAGACTTCATTAATTCTGCTTGTGCAGTAATGAAAGTTGCTCTATCAAATCTTTCATTTTCAACATATTCTACATTAGGAATAATCTCTAAATCTTTTTTAAGAGCATTTTCGTAAATTGTGTTTATTTGAATTAAACGACTTGCCTCCTCACCGAATTTGTTTGTGTAAGTGAAAGCAACGAATTTTGAACCTTTTGCATTGTTTAATGCTTGTACTAATCTTTGTAACATAACTATTTGTTTTTTTAGTTAAAATGATATGTTTCTCATATCTGTTATAATATAGGAACAATATATCAAACTAATCAAAAAACATCAAAGTTTTTTTTTACCAGAAACCACCAGAAACCACCAGAACCACGACACGAACACCACGCTAAAGGTATACAATAATAAAAACATATTATCCGAAAAAAAAACAATTAATATTTCGGAAAATACTAAAACTTTATTGTATACCTTTACTGAAAACATCAACACCGTCCAGCCCGTCAGGCTGGTAAAAATCACGGTAGAAAAGTGTGGACAAAAAAAAAGAGATAACAAACGTTATCTCTTATATCGAGGGGGTAATGTGTGCGAAATCTTAACGACCTCCGCAAATTGGACCTAAGCCACTCTGAATGCTTACCGCATCAGTTAAAGCACGACCACAAGCAACGCACTTGCCCATGTGCATCAATTCCATCTTGGAATCTAACCAAGCAATCGCACCCGACTCAACCTTGCCTAGAACGAAACCTATCGCCTGAGCAGCAGGAGTAGTAACCAACTGACGTTTGTTGGTTATACGTCCGCCATAGTAAGAGCCAAGACGAACAAAGTTCGTGTAACCCTTCTCAACAGCAATGTGAGTATACCACTTGCCCTTAAACTCAGAACGCGACACCTTATAAGTGTAGTCCTTACCTGTCGCTATAGAGCGAAGGGTAAAAATACCGTTAGTTTTTTTCTTTCTATCCAAGATAGTAGAAAGAGCAGAAGAAGAAATGATTGTTTGAGTTGAAGTTGAATTTGGCATAACTATTTATTTTTGTAGTTAGAATGATGCGTTTCTCACATCTGTTATAATATAGGAACAATGTTTTGAATGAATCAAAATTTAATCAAAAAACATCAAAGTTTTTTTTTACCAGAAACCACCAGAAACCACCAGAACAGCGACACGAACACCACGCTCAAGATATACAATAACAAAACAATATATTCCGAAAAAAAAAGATTAATTATTTCGGAAAATAGTAAAACTTTATTGTATACCTTTAGCCGAGCGATATGCGGACTGGACCCTGTGGGACCCTGTAAAACTCTGATTTCCAAACATCTTCTAGAAAAAGAGTTAACTTTTGATTGCTTTCATGTTTTATTCATATATTAATGGTAACCAAAAAAAAAGATATGTCAGAAGAATTAAAAGAAATACAGAAACAAAAAGTAATCGTGGTATGGAAAGAATTAATGTTCAATGGCGATTGGGATATGTTCGCAGAATCAGAACAAGAATTTGAAGCACAGATGTGGAATGACAGTCAGAACAATCCTGATTTTGAAAAAAACATGAAAGTAGTAGCAAGAATTTATTCGGACACTTATACAGAAGGTATTAATTTGGCAAATAAAATGATTCAAAAATAAAAGATATGGCACACAAAACAAATACAGTATACTTTTTACTACACGACTTTATATATGGGTGGGATGTTTCTCACTTTGAGGAAACTGATGAGAGAAGACACGTTTGCCTAATGGACACAATTGATGAAGCCAATCTTGAAATGAAAGATGTAGAACACGAAGCAGACTTATGGAAAGTTGAAAGGGGTGTTTTAGATTTTGCTAATGGAAAATTAATTTCCGAAAATGGATTAGTCTATGATTACTATCAAGATTAATTTAATTATTTTTTGATTAGTTCCAAATGTTATTCCTATATTATAATGTAACCAAAAAATATAAACTATGTTATTTACTATCAAACTAATTATCCAATCTACTCCAAACAATTCTGATTTAGGCTCTTTCTATAGAGAGGCTCACCCAAAAAGTGAATTATCTAGAAACAATCCAAACGATTCTGATTTGGGTGCGGTAGTTCGCAGTTGTCAAGATGATGACAAACTTATGGATATCACTTATGTAAGTTAATTTATTCCAACTTTATTTAAAGACTCACTTTTTAAGTGGGTCTTTTTTTTTGTCCATACTTTCCATCCTTCCTGCATCCGGGTCAGGCTGCGGGCAGCACAAATACGACTCTTAAGATATACAATAATAAAAACATATTCTCCGAAAAAAAAAGATTAATTATTTCGGAAAATAACCAAACTTTATTGTATACCTCTATTCAAGTGATGTGCACGCTGCCAGTATCCCGGATTATCCCCCAGTCCCAAAAAAGTGCTTTAATAAAAGAATGGTTATTTTGATTAGTTCCATATCTTATTCCTATATTATAATATGAGATACGAGAAACGTATTTCTTTAACTACAAAAATAAATAGTTATGACAATTATCATCAATAGAGAACAAGCAGCAGAAATAATGACATCACAAGGTGGAAGAATCTTTTCAGTAATTTTTGAAAAGAGAAGTACAGGTCTTGATAGAAAAATGGTTTGCATCAAGAAAAAGCCATTGAATAATAATGGTCTTAAATATTCTCCAAGAGAACACAATTTATTAAACGTGTTTGATATGAGCATTTCAGAATATAGAAGCGTGAACTTAGAGGGGGTAAAAAAGATAAAAGCATCGGGCAAAGAATATGTGGTAAGGTGGTAAAACCTTATCACTTTATTGATTAATATATAAAGCGAAAAAAGAATGAAACATTTAGAACACATTTGCACAGGATTAGGACTTGGTTTAGTTATGGTGGTAGCAATAACTTTAATGTGCTACACTCACGGTATAGATTTGTTAGGAATCATGTAGCGAAGCATTTTTAGTTTGACGACTATAAGACTCACTTTTTAAGTGGGTCTTTTTTTATGCCCACACTTTTCTTGAGGGTTCACCATCAGGATTTAAGTCAGGATGGAAGTCTGGGCTGATTGTTTTAGATATACAATACTAAATTCATATATTCCGAAAAATAGATAACAAACTTTTCGGAAAATAATATAACTTTATTGTATACCTTATTGTATTGTATTTGACTGCCTTCACCTGTGACGCCGCCATCACAGCAGTCCCTACAGGGGGTTGTGTTTTTTTTAGTTTTTGATTAGTTCCATATTTTATTCCTATATTATAGTGTAACCAAAAAAAGAAAACAATGTCAAATTCAGTACCCGAGATAATACTCTCACAATTAAGAGCCAAAGCCAACAAGT
>Ga0255039_10000142_pt1 | contig 24240 bp, 24 predicted proteins | sample BC1_12_1_MG_FD_181713 | JGI IMG/M metagenome (GOLD analysis project Ga0255039, IMG submission 181713) | Seawater microbial communities from Strait of Georgia, British Columbia, Canada - BC1_12_1 | ecosystem: Environmental > Aquatic > Marine > Strait | place: Canada: British Columbia | collected... | reverse complement strand
CTTCGATACTTTCGACGTCCTGTGACTGGTGATGCGGCAGGCTGTCTTCTTCGAAACCAACCAGGTAAACATGATCAAATTCGAGGCCTTTGGCGGCATGAATAGTCATCAACTGCACCGCGTCCTGTTGCTTTTGATCAGCATCGTTTTCGAGTATCGACATCAGGGATAAATGGGATACGATGGCACCCAGGGATTTGTCGTCACGATCCTTTTGCAGGTTTCCCATCCAGCTAATCAATTCCATGACGTTCTCCATCGCCGCCTCAGCCTGTTTGGTCGAGGTGCTGGTTTCGTTGAGCCAGTCGGCATAATCCAGCCTTGAAACTAGCGTATTACAAAATCCCATTGCGTCATCGTGTTCGGCCTGGTGACGGAGTTCCTGTATCAGCTCATTGAAACTCTGCAAGCGGATTCGGGAACGGTTGTTGAGCGATTCCAGCAAGCCCAGTTCCCGCATGGCAATATCGAGGCTACGCTTGCGGGACCCGGCGTAGCTCGCCAGTGTCTTTATAGTGGTCGCACCAATTTCACGACGCGGGACGTTGATTATCCTTAACAGGGCCTGGTCATCGTCAGCATTGGTCAATAGGCGAAGGTAGGCCATGATGTCCTGGATTTCACGGCGTTCGAAAAAAGCGTTACCACCGGTAACCTGGTAAGGAATCGAGTGATCACGCAGGGCCTTTTCATAATTCCGGGACTGGAAATTACTGCGGTATAGAATGGCGAATTGCTTGCAGGCAGTATTTTCCTGAAAGCGCCGGCTGAGAATATCGACGATTATCCGATTGGCTTCGTCATCGGCATTTTTACAGGGAAAGACGCGAATCATGTCGCCCCCACCCGATGCCGACCAGAGCTTCTTGGCGAAGAGGTGCTCATTGTTGGCGATGAGCAGGTGGGCGAGCCCCTCGATGCAGGATTCAACGTCACGTGAATCCATGATGCTGAAACCGCGTCGGTAGCCGAGGCGATGGGACTCCTGCAATAGTATTCGTTGTCCCAGGCTGTGGAAGGTTGAAATCTTCAGGCCGCGAGCGGTTGTTTTATCCACGAGAGCGGCCACCCGTTGGCGCATTTCACGTGCCGCCTTGTTGGTAAAGGTAACCGCACAGATATGATGCGCGGCATAACCCTGGTAGATGAGCCAGGCGATCTTGCGAGTGATAACACCGGTTTTACCGCTACCCGCGCCAGCCAGCACGAGACAGGGCCGGTCGATACACTTGACCGCCTGTTGTTGCGGCATATTCAAATCTTGCAGGTTCAAAGTAGATAAACTATTGTGCCGGAAATGGTGGGTTATATTTCGATGCTTCAGTGATAACGGATGACAACAGGCGAATGACAAGTCTTTTCATTGATGATGCAGGCTGGTTACAGTCCGTTGAAGTGATCAAGTCTCCCAATTTTGATTCCAGACCTGAAAATGCCGGCATCAAACTGGTGGTCGTACATGGCATTAGTTTACCACCAGGCGAATACGGTGGCGGCCATATCCAGAACTTTTTTTGCAATCAGCTCGATGCGGACGCCCACGAGTACTTCGAATCGATCTGCAGCATGACGGTTTCGGCACATTGCCTGATCGAACGCGATGGTAACATCGTCCAGTTCGTATCATTTCTGGATCGCGCCTGGCACGCGGGTGAATCACAATGGCGGGGAGAGCAGGCCTGTAACGACTTTTCGGTCGGGATCGAACTCGAGGGCTGCGATGATGAAGCCTATACCGAATCACAGTATACAAGTCTGGCAAATCTGATTGCAGGGCTGCAAGCGAGGTTTCCTCAAATAGCCAGTGATGCAATCACCGGCCACAGCGATATTGCCCCGGGCCGTAAAACCGATCCGGGTCCGACTTTCGACTGGGACAAACTAAAGCAACTAGTCTAGCGCGACCCACTGATCGTCTAGATAAGCTTCGAGCGGTTTGTAGCGACGCTTGTAACTCATCTTGCCGCAGTCGCGAATCCAGTAGCCGAGGTACAGGTAATCGAGATCACGTAGCCGTGTTTCGTGGATCTGGTTCAGGATCGCGAAATGGCCGGGACTGCGATCTGCATGGTCCGGATCGAAAAAAGTATAAACCGCCGATAATCCGCTGCTGGTTACATCGCAAACCGCCACTGCCAGTAAAATCTGGTTCAGACGGATCTCGTAAAACAGGGTGTCGGTCCAGTCGCAGATCAAAAATCGGTGGTAATCGGATTTGCTCGGATTGGCCATGCTGCCATCGTTATGCCGGCTGTTGATATAGCGTCGGTACAGGTCGAAGTGCTCTTCGCGAAAGCGCCCCGGCATAATGTTGATCTTCAAATCAGCATTGCGTTTGATGACACGCTGTTCGCTGCGTGAATAATGATGTTGTTTAACCGGTACACGAACTGAAATACATTCCTGGCAGTGCGGGCAGTGGGGCCGGTAAATATATCCCCCGGAGCGCCGGAAACCGTGTTGAATCAACTTGTTATAGGTGCCCATATCCATATCCATATGGGGATTGGCAAAGGCACTGACTGACTTGCGGTTATCCAGATAACTACAGGGTTCAGGGGTCGATGCGAAAAAGTTGATTTTTACCTGGTCGTTCATATGTCTAAACCGTTAGGTTCAAACCTGAGTTTAGAACGTAAAATGACACTTGTAACGAATTTTTATACTTATTAGGTCTGGCTAGAGAGCAAAAAAGGCGCGGCTATTGTGCAGGCATTGCCTGGCCAGCAGTTCCACCGATTTTTCCTGGTGATAGGCTACCTTCTCGAGGATATGGGGCAGGTACGAGGGTTCGTTGATACGGCTCGAAGGCTTGGGTTCGATATTTCGTGGCAGCAGGTAAGGCGCATCGGTTTCCAGCAATAATCGCCCGTCAGGAATCAGCTTGACCAATTTCTGTAAATCGAGCCCTCTGCGCTCATCACAAATCCAGCCGGTGATGCCGATGTAGCAGTCGAGATCGAGGTAGTCCATTAACGCTTCACGGCTATCGGTAAAGCAATGAACTACCAGCCTGCTGATATCGTCGCGATGTTCTCCTAGCATTTCGATGAAGCGTTGGTGCGCATCCCGTTGGTGGCAGAACAATGGCATTTTCAGTTTGGTGGCGAGTTCCATTTGTTGCTGGAATGCGAACTCCTGGGCCGATGGCGGTGAGTAATTTCGATTGAAATCGAGCCCTGCTTCTCCGATTGCGCGAACGCATTGCTGCTGTGCCATGGCTTCGAGATCGGAAAGGCTGGAATCGTCCCATTCGCTGGCGTGATGCGGATGAATGCCGCAGGTTGATACCAGCTGTTGCGGAAAGCGCTCGCACAGACCGATGGCCTGCCTGCTCTCCGTGACCGAGGTACCCGTTACCACCATCTGTTTGACACCGGCGTTCTCGGCACGCTGCATAACCGCATCCACATCTTGCAGCAGGCTTTTGTTGGTCAGGTTTACACCGATATCGATTAATTCGATCACTGGCGAATGCCGGTGCCGCGCGCGAGCAAGATCAGGCTGGTGGTAAACAGTAGCGAGATGAAAAACAGAATAACCAGTATTGCGGTGAACAGGTCGATATCGCTGCTGCCGCGAAAACCGTAACGAAAACTGTTCACCATGTAGAGAATCGGGTTGCCCAGTGAAACCGTTTGCCAGAATTCAGGCAGCAGTTTGATCGAATAAAAAATTCCGCCGAGGTAGGTGAGCGGGGTTAGCACGAAGGTTGGAATTATGGAAATGTCATCGAAACTATTGGCGAAAATAGCATTGATCAGCCCAGCCAGGGCGAACAGGCAGGAGGTCAGCAGTGCCACCAGCAGTACTACAAAAGGGTTGTATATAGTGAACTCGGTAAACAGTAGTGAAACCAGCGTTACCGCTATGCCGACACTAATGCCGCGTACCATTCCGCCGGTAATAAAACCCAGCAGAATAACGATATTCGGCACCGGTGCGATCTGCATTTCCTCGATATGGCGCGAATACTTGGCGCCATAGAAAGACGAGACTACATTGGTATACGAATTGGTGATGATCGACATCATCACCAGTCCCGGCATGATGAAATCGATATACTTCATACCGTCCATTTCACCGATGCGCTGGCCGATCAGGTTGCCGAAAATAACAAAATACAACGACACCATGACCACTGGTGGAATAATGGTTTGCACCCAGATACGGCAGAAGCGCAAGATTTCCTTGCGTGTGATTGTCAGGTAAGCGATCCAGAACTGGTATAGCATCAGGCGACACTCGCCGGGTCAGTTTTGGCTGTCATCTTGACAAATAATTCCTCGAGACGATTAACCTTGTTACGCAGACGCTGGACGACTATACCCTTCGCTTCAAGTTCTCCGATCATATCGTTGATCGACAGGCTGTCAGGGACTTCAACTTCGATACTGTGATGATCACGTCTGACTACATTGTTAAAGCTGGCAAGCTGTGGCGCCTGCTCCAGGCTGTCGCGCAGGTAGAGCACAAAGGTTTCGCTGTTTAACTGCTTGAGCAGCGACTCCATGCTGCTGTTCTGGATGATATTGCCTTCGTCGATGATGGCGACATTGCGACACATGCGTTCAGCCTCTTCGAGGTAGTGAGTGGTCAGAATTATGCTGGTTCCCTGGGCGTTGATTTGATCGAGAAAGTTCCACATCGAGCGCCGAAGTTCGATATCAACCCCGGCGGTGGGTTCATCCAGAATCAAAAGCTGCGGTTTATGAATCAGCGCTCGTGCGATCATCAGGCGGCGCTTCATGCCCCCCGACAGGCGTCGGGCCTGTGATCTACGCTGCTGCCATAGCCCGAGCTGCTTTAAATAATGCTCGGTCTCATGCCTTGCAATCCGTGCCGGCACACCGTAGAAGCCGGCCTGGTTGGTAACGATTTCTTCCACTGGTTCGAAGCTGTTGAAGTTGAATTCCTGGGGTACCGAGCCGAGCATTGATTTGGCGAGTATGAATTCCTCGTCGATGGAGTGGCCGAAAATTCTGACACTACCGCCAGTCTTGTTAACAAGACCCGAAATGATACCAATGCAGGTGGATTTGCCGGCCCCATTGGGGCCGAGCAGGGCAAAGAAATCGCCTTTCTCTACCTGCAGGTCGATCCCCTTGAGCGCCTGTAAACCGCTGGCGTAAGTCTTGTGTAAATCCGCTATCTCTAGTGCAAACATGCATGTTGTCGCCGTCAAATCAGTCGACAAGCTTAGGCAATCGCATTCAAAAATCAACCCCATATCTGTTAAGGCCTGATTCAGCTAGTTGTGTCTATATTACCTGTCGTCGTTAACCAGACGGAAGGCTGTCATGAAAGCTATGACACCGACAATTGCGGTAGTAGTTTTGATACAGGACGCTACACTAGTAAACAGATATGCGAGAATTCCGATGCGAGCGATAGTCATAGAAGACGATATCGATATCCAGCAGCAAATCGTCGAGCGTTTGAAGTCTGAGGGATTTGCGGTTGATAGCGCCAGCACTGGTGATGAAGGTCTTTACCTGGTTCAGGAATATCCAGCCGATGTTGCAATTATCGACCTGGGTTTGCCTGAAATGTCGGGCCTGGAGGTAATCGATAAAATCCGTGATCAAGGCAACAATATTCCAATTCTGATCCTTACCGCCCGTGGACGCTGGCAGGACAAGGTGGAGGGGCTGGATGCGGGTGCCGACGATTACCTGGTCAAGCCGTTTCACCACGAGGAAATGATGGCGCGCATTCGTGTACTGATCCGCCGTGCTTCCGGGTGGTCGGATTCGCGTATTGTCTGTTCGCCGGTCAGTCTCGATACCGCTACCCAACGTACTTATGTTGATGAGCGTGAGCTGGATTTGACCGCTTACGAGTACAAGGTACTCGAGTACCTGATGCTACATGCCGGTGAAGTTATCTCGAAAACTGTGTTGACCGAGCATTTGTATGATGATGAATCCGACAATGATAGTAACGTGATTGAAGTTTTTATTCGGCGCCTGCGTCAGAAGCTTGATCCCGAAGAGTGTTTAAAACCTATAGAAACTCTGCGTGGTCGAGGTTATCGCTTTACGCTTCAGCGAGCGGAGCCAATTTAAAACATAGTGAAATCGATCAAATCCAGACTGACGCTGGTGTCGATGGTGGTACTGGTCGTATTTATGGTACTGACGGCCATAGCGCTCGAACGGGCCGTGGTGAAACGCGCCTTGCAGGCCGAGGAAGATGGCCTGCAATTACTCGTATACAGTTTGCTTGCCGCGGTCGATCAGGATCCCCGGGGACTCAGTCTTATAGTGTCGGGTGATCGATTGTTCGAACCCAGCCTGGTCACCAGAAATTCCGGCCTGTACGCACTGTTATACGATCAACAAAAAAATGAAATCTGGCGTTCCCAGTCGATAACTATCGGGTTCCCGACGATCCCGACAACCGAGCTCGGGGAATGGGAGTTTCAAACTGTCGAGCATTTGGCGACACCGTACTTTCGCCTCAATTTCGCGCTGCAGTGGCCGGATATAAACAATGAGTTGCAACGCTATGATGTCGTTGTCTGGCGCAACGCGGTTGAATATTTCGAACAGCTAAGCCGGTTTCGGCAAACCCTGTGGAGCTGGTTAATCATTACTACTTGTCTGTTACTGGTGGTGATGTACCTGGTGACTCGCTGGAGTTTGCGGCCACTGCAGAAAATAGGCCTCGAAGTCAAGGCAATCGAAGATCAAAGGCAACTGGGGTTCGAGCAGGATTACCCTGACGAAATAGCACCGCTTACCGAAAACCTGAATATCCTGCTGAGGCGCGAGCAGTATCAGCGCCAGCGCTATCGTAATGCGATGGATGATCTTGCGCATAGCCTGAAAACGCCGCTGGCGGTATTGACCGGCCTCGGCGATCGGGGTGATATCGATCAATCCCGGCTGGAAACTCTGCGTGAACAAACAGATCGCATGAACCAGATCGTCTCTTACCAGTTACAAAAGACAAGCAGCGTTGCCGATGTACGAATTAGCAAACCCGTCGACCTGGTTAGAATTATCGCCAAGCTGGTATCAGCGCTGGAAAAGGTCTATCAGGAAAAGGCGCTCAAAGTCGAACGTAGCCTGCCGGCACAAATGCTGCTGCGAATGGATGAAGGAGATTGCCTCGAGGTAGTTGGTAACCTGCTCGATAATGCCTTCAAATATGGCAATAATAGAATCGTTATCGAAGGACTTGAAAGCGATGATAAGTCGATGACGCTGGTCATTGAAGATGATGGTGAGGGGCTGGCGACCACTGAAATAGAACAGATTCTGAATCGAGGCACTCGTCTCGATCAGGCTACCGAAGGGCAGGGCATTGGCCTCGCTGTGGTAGCTGACATCGTCGAGTCTTACAATATTGAACTTAAGTTTTGCACCGCAGAATCAGGTGGTGTGAGGGTAAGTCTCGAATTTCAGAAAATCTAGCCAGATGACGTTGGCGGCGGCTATACCATCAGAAAGCGCATTCCGTTTGTGCCTGGGGAGTCAAAATAATCAGCCGTTTCGTGGCTGATAGATTGCATGACGGGTTCCGAAGAAACATGTTCGCTGACACAGATACTGCAGCGATAAAAGGTGACTGAACTCTTGTCGGTTGCGGTTTCATCGGTAACGAACATCTGAGATTTACAATTGGGGCACTTCATATGGGGAATCCCTGAACTGGTTCCACGTAGTATAGCCACTAAATTCCAAAGCACAATATCTTGCGGTATTTATTATTTCCACATACAATATGTAGTGGTTGTGTCGATTTCACAGGGACGTGATTTTTTTTCCCATAGTAGTCAATCGTTTACGCACTCAAGCTCACAAATCACTTCGCAAGTCTGTCCTAAATCAACTATCCGTAAACAGTTTTTAAAGTGCTTTGGAACCGATATCGGTGCGAAAATACGCCGCATCCCAACTAATTTTCTCGACTAGTTCATAGGCGCGTTTTTGCGCCACCCCGATATTGTCGCCGAGACCTACTGCGCACAATACGCGTCCGCCGTCTGACAGGATGCTGCCTTTGGCACCGCTTCTGGTGCCTGCGTGAAACACTTTCCCGGTCACGGATTGCGGCGGAATCTTTTCGATTAAATCGCCTTTTCCATAATTACCGGGATACCCGTTTGCAGCCATTACCACGCCCAGGCTGGCACGTTCGTCCCATTGTGTGGATTTAGAGTCGAGTTCGCCCTGACAGGCAGCCAGGCAAAGTTCAACCAGGTCAGACTGCAACCGCATCATGATAGGTTGAGCTTCGGGGTCGCCAAAGCGACAGTTGTATTCGATCACCCTGGCGGTGCCATCGGCAGCTACCATCAGCCCCGCGTATAAAAAACCACGATAACGATTACCTTCCGCATTCATGCCTTGCACCGTGGGTAAAATAATATCCCGCATCACGCGGGCTTCGACTTCCGCGCTGACGACCGGAGCCGGGGAGTAGGCACCCATGCCACCCGTATTGGGTCCCAGGTCGCCATTATCACGTGCCTTGTGATCTTGCGAGCTGGCCATTGGCAATACCTGATCGCCATCGACGATGCAGATGTAACTTGCTTCTTCACCCGCCAGAAATTCTTCGATCACGACCCGGTGACCGGCTTCGCCAAAACGATTCGCAGAAAGCATGTCTACGATCGTCGCCCGGGCTTCATCCTGGGTTTGTGCGATGATCACACCTTTACCCGCGGCCAACCCATCAGCCTTGATCACGATCGGAGTACCCTGTTGTTCGACATATTCGCAGGCGGCTGCTACATCGGTAAAACTTTGATAGACGGCAGTTGGAATGTGATGGCGTGCGAGGAAGTCCTTGGTGAAGGTTTTGGAACCCTCTAGCTGGGCGGCATTCGCAGAAGGACCAAAGATGGTCAGATCATTTGACTCGAAGCGATCGACAATACCGGCTACCAACGGTGCCTCGGGGCCGACAATGGTGAGCCCAATTTGATTTGCGGTGGCGAACTCCAGCAGGCCATCGATGTCTTCGGCGCCAATAGCAATGTTTTGCATGCCGTCTTCAAGCGCTGTGCCGGCGTTACCCGGCGCCACAAATACCTGTTCAACCAGCTTCGACTGAGCTGCTTTCCAGGCGAGTGCATGTTCTCGTCCGCCGCCACCAACGATTAACACTTTCATCTATGTACATCCGTCTCTGGACGAGTCAGGGCCGGGATAGGGCTCGGGCCGGTGACAAGTTGTGTTTTTGAGTTTAGCAACAAAAATTTCATTCTACGCTTACAGTTCAATTGGTTATATCAAGGCCTGAGACCGACTGGTGCAATATGCAGGCTAATGTCGAAAATGTCGCATTCCGGTGAAAACCATCGCCATGCCATGCTCATTCGCGGTGGCGATAACTTCGTCGTCACGCATCGAGCCACCCGGTTGGATTATCGCTCGAATGCCGACTTGATTGGCAGCATCGATGCCATCGCGAAAGGGGAAGAAAGCGTCCGAGGCCATCACCGACCCGGCTACTTCGAGGCCGGCGTGCTCGGCCTTGATGGCGGCGATTCGCGCGCTGTTAATACGAGACATTTGTCCGGCCCCAACACCGATGGTCATACTGTTACGCGCATAAATTATGGCGTTGGATTTGACGAACTTGGCGACCTGCCAGGCGAACACTAAATCCCGCATCTGCTGGTCGTCGGGTTGTACTTCGCTGACTACTTCGAGACCCTGGTAGAGCGCCTGGTCAGCCTCCTGGACCAGTATCCCGCCGTTGACATGCTTGTAATCGAAACGGGTTTGCGCGCTATCCCACTGTCCGCAGCTTAGCAGGCGTACGTTTTCTTTACTTGCGACTACTTCGCTTGCTTCGTCGGCAACCGCCGGCGCGATAATGACTTCGACAAACTGTTTATCGATGATGGCTTGCGCGGTGCTGGGATCGAGCGGGCGGTTGAAGGCGATGATGCCGCCAAACGCGGATTCCGGATCGGTACTAAACGCAAGCTGGTACGCGTCATATATGTTGTCGGCCTGCGCAACGCCGCAGGGATTTGCATGTTTGACAATCACACAGCACGGATTTTCGAATTGCTTGACGCATTCGAGTGCTGCATCGGTATCGGCGATATTGTTAAACGAAAGCGCTTTGCCCTGAATTTGTATGGCGCTGGCAACACTGGGTTCCTGGTTTCCATGGGCGCTGTAGAAGGCCGCTGCCTGATGGGGGTTTTCTCCGTAGCGCATTGTCTGCGTATGCTGAAACTGCAGGTTCAAGGTACGCGGAAAAGCCTGGTCTTCAGATGACTGCACCATGTGCCCGAAATAATTTGCAATGGCGCCATCATATTGTGCGGTGTGCTCATAGGCCTTGATCGCCAGTGAAAATCGCGTCGCCTCGCTGACTTCACCGTTGGCTTCCATTTCCTGCAATAGTGGCGCGTAATCATCAGGGTTGACGACAACAGTAACGCTGGCATGATTCTTCGCCGCGGCACGTACCATTGCGGGCCCGCCGATATCAATATTTTCGATTGCGTCGTCGAGACTACAATCGGGATTAGCGACAGTTTTCTGGAATGGGTAGAGATTGATTATCACCAGGTCAATCGGGTCGATGTCGTGTTCCTGCATGACTGCATCATCGATTCCGCGGCGCCCGAGAATGCCGCCATGCACTTTGGGATGCAAAGTTTTGACGCGTCCCGCCATCATTTCGGGGAAACCGGTATACGCGGAGATTTCGGTGACCGCAATACCCTGTTCGGCAATCAGTTTGGCAGTACCGCCGGTGGAAAGTAGTTCGACGCCGTTATCGTGCAGGCTCTGTGCCAGTTCGACAACGCCGGTTTTATCGGAGACGCTGATTAGTGCGCGGCGAATAGCTGGGGGCATATTTGGTCCGTGTTGGTATGGGAAATAGGGGGCTGGTACTAATGTTCGATATGGTATTGCTTAAGTTTCTTACGCAAGGTTCCACGATTGATGCCGAGGCAGGAAGCGGTTCTCGACTGGTTGTTGTCACAATGTCGAAGCACAGTTTTCAGCATCGGTTGTTCGATTTCAGAAATCACGGTGTCGAACAGGTTACAGGGTAGCTCGCCGTCAAGATCGTCCAGATACTTACGAATCGCCATTTCTACCGATTGTTGCAACAAGCTTGTATTTTTCTTTTTTGCCACACTCACTAACCAGGTTGCTCCTCGGGCACTGTTCAGGATGCCCAGTCATAGCTCGTCAGGTAGCAGTCGTTAAAGTAAGCTTCGATCGTCTCCAGCTGCTCTGTCGCGGTTCGTGCCTGCATTAGCAGAGGCTTGACCTTGTTATAGTTCTGCTTGTGGCCAAGTTGCCAGTTAATATGCTTGCGCGCGATCCGCACCCCCTGATGCTCTCCGTAAAACGCGTACAGATTTTTTAGATGGCCGATGAGCCATGTATGTTTTAGTTCGTCTGCGGGTTCTTCGGGCTCTATGCCGTTGTTCAGAAATTGCTCAATCTGGCCAAAAATCCACGGACGCTGCTGCGCGATTCGGCCGACCATAATAGCATCCGCAGCTGTGAAGTCCATGACCATTTTTGCTTTTTGTACCGAATCGATATCGCCATTTGCGATTACCGGCAGCTGAGTATTTTCTTTGACCTGGCGAATGGTGTCGTACTCGGCGCTACCATGATATCTGTCTTCCCGGGTGCGACCATGGATGCTCAGGGCCTGAATTCCGCAGTCTTCGGCGATCTGCGCGATCTCAATCGCGTTGCGTTGACTGCGTGACCAACCGGTGCGTATCTTGAGCGTTACCGGTACCGACACCGCGCCGACAACCGCGGATAGAATAGATTCGACCAGCTTGCTGTCCTTGAGCAGAGCTGAACCCGCATCCACCTTGCAAACTTTCTTGGCCGGGCAGCCCATGTTGATATCGATGATCTGGGCGCCATTTTCGACATTATGGACCGCGGCCTCGGCCATCATCACGGGAATACCGCCGGCGATTTGAACGATAACCGGTCCTGGTTCACCCTGATGATCCATGCGTAGCCGGGTCTTGCGGCTGGTACGCAGATCGGGACGACTGGTAATCATTTCAGATACAGTCATGCCGGCGCCGAGTTGTCGGCACAACTGGCGAAACGGGCGATCGGTGACCCCTGCCATGGGTGCCAGCACCAAGCGGTTTGCAAAACGATGAGGGCCTATAGCAAACGACATGAGTGATTACTTTTGTGGTTTCTCAGCCGAGTTCTCGGCCGCTTTCTCTATCGACTGACATTCGTTGAAGATGCGTAGTTCGCAGGTTGCGCATATATTTTTATCCAGTCTGTCGAATATTGCCGAGATCGCTCCTTCCTTGGAGTTGTATATGTTGGCTTCGCCGATTTCATCACCATAACCGCCACGGACAAATACATTAGATGCAGAGTCCCGCAGCTGGTACATGTATAGATCACCACCGAGATTACGTCGTTCTCGTGCTTCCTTGATAATCAGTTCAGCGCCGGCAACATCTACCTGGGCGACACCCTTGGTTAACAGAAATAAATGCTTTTGTTCGGGATAGTGTTCCCGGTATCGGCGTAACAGTTCTCCCACATGCGCAACCGAACCAAAGTAAAGCGAATCGTCGAGGCGCAGTATCTTGAGTTGTGGGCATTCGGGCAGGAATTGCCCATAGACAAACTTACGCGTTCTCGATGTCGGATCAGGCACGCGAGGTGACAATCTGGGGCGTGAAGTTTTGCGCAGGAAAATCATTAGCGACAGTATTACACCCGCGAGAATGGCGAATTCTATCGAGAAGAAGACGGTCCCGAAAAAGACGATGCCGAGGATTATCGCTTCATTCTGGTCGGCGCGCAGAATTTTATGAATCTGCTCGAAATTGATCAGGCGCCATGCAACCAGAAACAATAGCCCGGCCACGGCCGCCTTGGGCAGGTAGGAAGTCAATGGTGCAAGCAGCAATACGAAAACCACCAGCAACAGGCCTGCGAGTATCGCCGCTAACGGACTACGCGCACCGGCGTCATAATTGGCTCCGCTGCGGTTAAAAGAACCGGTGGCGACATAGGCCGAAAAGAAACTGCCGAAAATATTGGATAGTCCCTGCCCGATAAATTCCTGGTTACCTGCGATTGGTTGACCGGATTTCAGTGAGATTGAACGTGCAATCGATACTGCCTCGGTCAGTGCAAATAATGTCATCGCCAGTGCCAGCGGAGACAGTTGCCGAAACACGTCGAGTGAAAATTGCGGCATCGACAGTGGCGGTAATTGCTGCGGCAATGCGCCCATCATCTCTATGCCGGAAAATTCTTCGCCAAAGGCGAAGTTGAACAATGCCGCTGCGAGACTGCCGAACACCAGCGCGGCAATCATACTCATGCCTCCGAAGCATCGATGGCAACCAATACCGCTTAGCAGAGTGATGATTGCGACCAGCATTACCAGTGGGTGCAACTGATCCCAGTTAATCCACAGGAACTCGATCGTATTCAGCAGGTGAGTCCCGTCGGGAATATCGATGCCGAGAAACTCCTCGGACTGTTTAGCGGCGATCAGGCAAGCCGCGCCCGCGGTAAATCCGACCACCACCGAATGCGAGATGAAATTCACCAGGGCGCCGAGACGCACCATTCCCATGACCAGTTGCAGCACTCCCACCATGAAGGCGAGTGTGATCGCAAGTGCGACATACTCTTCGCTGCCTGGTGCGGCCATACCACTCAGAGAGGCAAACATGATGATCGAGGCCGCGGTGGTTGGCCCGGATACGAGGTGCCAGGAAGAACCAAATAAGGCGGCGATGACAGCTGGCACCATGCTCGTGTAAAGCCCGTATTCGGGGGGCATGCCGGCTATTGCTGCGAAAGCAACGCCCTGCGGCAGCACGATAGCGGCGCCGGTAAGCCCGGCCAGGGCGTCGGCACGCGCACTTTCGCGTGTTATATTTCTGCCCCAGCGCAGGAACGGAAAAAACCTGGTGAAATTGATTTTTAGATGCATCGAGTAGCGGTTCTGTGATCCCTGGGAACGGCCCAGAAACAGCGCAATATACTCCGAGTTTCAGTGTTCATATACCAGTATATTTCGATGTCGGCATTAATGTGACTTATTGTAGAAAAAAGTCAGAAAAATTCGAACTCGTAGGTCAGGGCATCGGTTCCCGGGTCGACGATTTCGAGCCGAAACTGAACCGGTAATTCGGGCCTTACAACGCCACGATTTCTGTCCCCCAGCAAATACTCGGCCGGGGTGAAGAGGCGATTCGCTATCAGCTTGCCCTGGACATCAAACAGGCTGATCAACAGGTCGGGCAGTTTTTGCGCAAAGGGTGCCTGGTTGACAAATGATCCGGTTACCATCAGTGCATCGGTGGCCACTGGATGGGTGAACACGTTACGTTCCAGTAGACGAATTTCTTCGATGCTGGAAAATGATGTTTCAGCACAGGGTAATACCAGGCACAGGTTGATCACCTGTTGCTGGTAGCGCGGATTTTCGATCAGCTGATAGCGCTGATAATATATTGTCTGCGCGATGCCAACTGCGGCTAACAATAATATGCCGACAAACCACCCCATTGGTTCGAACGCAAAAAATGAACGGCGTTCGGAGCCGTACATGGCCTCGTGCAGACTAACCTGGCGGCGTTCCACAAATTCTGTTTCAACGTCGGGATCGGCCCCCGGCATGGAATTCTCATGCAGTAATTCATCCGCTTCTGCCTGTCGCTCGAAATAGTCGGGTGGTAATTCCCCCTCGTAGTTCTGCAGGTCCTCCATGGCATTGAAAACACTACCGCATTCGCCGCAACAAACATTACCATAGGCTTGCCTGAGTTGTTCCTCGGTAAGACGAAAACGACTCTTGCACTGAGGGCAGGTTGTTTCCATCACTTCGCCGAGATGTGTGCTGCTAAACATCAGAGTCGATTACCGCTGATACAGACCCATTCGTCTCGGTAGCTAACTGGGTCAAGTTTAAAACAGGGTCGATAGGCCGATTGTATTTCTTCCACCTGGGTATCGAGTATCCCCGACAGCAATATCTGGCCGCCGGGTCGGACCAGCTCGGCAAAACGGGGCGCCAGTTCGACCAGCGGGCCGGCGAGAATATTGGCCATTAACAGATCCGTCGCTGATGCTTCCAGCTCCCCGGGCGAAATAACCTGTATCTGCTTGCTATTGATACCGTTCACCTGCATGTTCGATTTGCAGGCGGTCAGGGCCTGCGCGTCGATATCGACCGCGACTACCTGTTGTGCACCGAGTTTGATGGCCGCAATTGCCAGAATGCCCGAGCCGCAACCATAATCGATTACGTGGCGATTATTGATATTGTTGGCGCCCAGCCAGGCCAGGCATAAAGCGGTTGTAGGGTGGCTGCCGGTGCCAAAAGCGAGGCCGGGGTCCAGTTGAATATTGGTGGCGCCAGGGTCGGGGGGTTCAGACCAGCTTGGTACGATCCACAGCTGCGGCGCACATTGCAGCGGCTGGAAATGTTGTTTGTAAGCCTGATCCCAGTCCTGATCCTGCAAAGTCTTTAGTCGAACTCCGCTCGCCAGGTGGTCGGGTAGCTCGCGGGTTAACTGCCGGTAGAGGAATTCGTGGTCGTTGGCGCCATCGAAGGTTGCGGCGACCATTGATTCCTGCCATACCCGGTTATCGCCCGGCAGGGGTTCGTAAATCGGCTCGTCACCCGCATCGCTTAGCGAGATACTTAGCGCGCCAAGCCCCAGCATCAGTTCTTCGACCTGTTCCAGTTCCGAGGCCTGACAATTCAGGCTGAATTGCCACCATGTCATCTGGCTAATCGATCCCGAGTTTCTTCTCGAGATAGTGGATATCGGTTCCGCCTATCGCAAAATTCCCATCGCTGAGAATTTCCTTTTGCAAATCGATATTGGTCTTGATGCCCTCGATAACGATTTCCGAGAGCGCCCCGTTCATTCGAGCTATGGCAGATTCGCGCGAATTGCCATAGGTGATTAACTTGCCGATCATCGAATCGTAGTATGGCGGGACCGTATAACCGTTGTAGATATGAGAGTCCATACGCACTCCGGGTCCGCCAGGTGCATGATAAAGTGTGATTTTTCCGGGCGAGGGCAGAAAGGTCTTCGAATCCTCGGCGTTGATGCGGCATTCGATAGCATGGCCGTGTATCTGAATATCTTCCTGTTTATAGCGTAACGGATTACCGGAGGCGACCGAGATCTGTTCCTTGATGATATCGACCCAGGTGATCATTTCGGTGACTGGGTGTTCGACCTGAACCCGGGTATTCATTTCGATGAAATAGAATTCTCCATTTTCGTATAGAAACTCGAAGGTGCCGGCACCTTCGTACTCCATCTTGATACAGGCCTCGGCGCAGCGGCTGCCGATGGCTTCGCGTTGTTGCGCGGTAATTCCGGGTGCCGGTGCCTCTTCGACAACCTTCTGGTGTCGGCGTTGCATGGAACAATCACGCTCTGCCAGGTGAATAGCATTGCCATGCGCATCGGCGAGCACCTGGATTTCTATGTGGCGTGGTGCGCCAAGAAATTTTTCCATGTAAACGACGTCGTTGTTGAAAGCCGCCGCCGCCTCGGATTTGGTTAGCTGGATCGAGTTCATCAGGCTGCCTTCGGCATGTACCACACGCATACCGCGTCCGCCGCCACCGCCGGCGGCCTTGATAATTACCGGGTAGCCGATGTTGCGGCCAATCTCGATGTTTTCATCCTTGTTTTCTCCTAATGGGCCGTCTGAACCCGGTACCGTAGGCACTCCGGACGACTTCATCGCCTTGATAGCCGCCACCTTGTCGCCCATGGTTCGAATCGCTGCAGCGCTGGGCCCGATGAACTTGAAGCCGCTCGATTCTACCTGCTCGGCAAATTCAGCATTTTCGGATAGAAAACCATATCCCGGATGAATACCATCGGCATTGGTCAATTCAGCCGCACAAATCAGTGCCGGGATATTCAGATAGCTATCAAGGGAAGAAGCCGGACCGATGCAAACCGATTCATCCGCAAGACGTACGTGTTTGAGGTCACGGTCCGCGGTCGAATGTACAGCAACGGTCTTGATATCCATTTCACGGCAGGCGCGCAGAATGCGTAACGCGATTTCACCGCGGTTGGCGATTACAATTTTTTCCAGCATTTGGTGGGCTCCCCGGCGTCTGCCCTACTCGATGATAAACAGTATCTGATCGAATTCGACCGGGCTACCGTCCTCAACCATGATTGAGCGTATCGTGCCGGTTTTGTCGGCTTCAATCTGATTCATCATTTTCATCGCCTCGATGATACACAGTGTGTCACCGATGCTAACCTGTTGGCCGGTAGTCACGAAGGGACCTGAAGTCGGTGAAGCGGCGCCGTAAAAGGTGCCCACCATCGGTGATTTGACCTGGTGCCCGCTTACTTCTTCGGCTGCATTTGCCGCTGGTGGAGCGGCTGTGACCGGGGCCGCTGCCAGTGGCGCGGTGATCGGTGCGGCGCTCTGCACGACAGTCGGCATCTGCCGGCTTATTCTTACCGATTCTTCGCCTTCCTTGATTTCCAGTTCGGCGATGCCGGATGTTTCGAGTAACTCGATCAGTTTTTTAATTTTACGGATATCCATTTATGCGGACCCCTGGTTAACGGATTTGTTACATTGGATAACGGCGGCATCGAGTGCCAGCAGATAGCTATTCTTGCCGAATCCACTAATCACTCCTACCGCCAGATCGGACAGGTAAGAGTGCGTTCTGAATTCCTCGCGGGCGAATACGTTCGACAGGTGAACCTCGATAAACGGGATCCGGGTTGCCAGGAACGCGTCCCGGATAGCAACGCTGGTATGCGTGTAGGCAGCGGGATTGATAATGATGAACTCGATTTTCTTAGTCCCCGCCTGCTGGATGCGGCTGACGATATCACCTTCGTCGTTGGACTGATAAGTCTCCAGTTCCACCCCTTTTTGTGCCGCTAACTGCGACAGCTCCTGGTTGATATCCGCCAACGTGTCGGCCCCGTAAACTTCGGGTTCACGCGTACCTAGCAGGTTTAAGTTAGGGCCATGTATGACCAGAATTTTAGTCATCGGGAGTTTTTCCAAGCCTGGACGTTAATTCCCGAGATTTTTACATATAGAGAAGATAGAGTCCAGTTTTCGCGTGATAACCACTATTTTGGCGAAGTTGTCGACACAATATAATTAATACACATGAGTCAACAACTTATAACAGGGCTTCAAGCTGTTCGCGTAACTGCGCAGAACTGAGCTCACCGTTATGTTGAAATACAATGCGCTGATTGCGATCCAGCAAAGCTGTAAAAGGCAGGCTACCGCTTGGGTTGCCGAAAGCCGCGTTATACATCGCGGTTCGATTGCCGCCGAGGAACAATGGATAGTTGATTTGATAATCGGCAGCAAACTGGCTTACCTGTGGTTCGCTATCGAATGCAATACCGAGCACGCGTACTCCCTGTTGCGCATATACCTGATGTACTTTGATCAAACTCGGCACTTCGCGTCGGCAGGGTGCGCACCAGGGCGCCCAGAAGTTGACGATTAGAATATCGCCTTTCCAGTCACCAATAGAGGTTTGTTGGCCGCTCAAATCGAACAGCGGAATCGAATGCAGTTCGATCGGAGTAGTTGAGGAAGCCGGTGGTATTGTTGATGGATCAGGCTGCAGCAGGTTAAACAATAACGCACCGCCCAGCATCGAAACCAGGCCGATGACCGCTAGCTGCAATAGATTACGATTCACTGAAAAGTGGTAACGACGTGCTCGGCAAACCGCTCGCCTGACATTTCTCCGACCACGCGTCGATGGCGGATTTCCTCACCGTTAGCATCGAAAAACAGAATTGCGGGTGGTCCATATATACCCAGTGAACTCATCAATTCGGTATCGATCCTGTCATTGTCAGTCACATCGGCCTGCAAGGTTGCCACTTCTCTTAGTGCAGCAAGTACTTCTGGATGGGTAAAGGCGTACTTTTCCATTTCCTTGCACGAGATGCACCAGTCGGCATAAAAATCCAGCATCGATTCGCGGTTCTGGCGCGTTGAGTCAGCCAGGGCCAACTGTAAACCCTGGCTGCCTTTAATCTGTCTGAAAACTACATGTTGCTCAGCCTGCTGAGTAGCGCCGGAGGTGGCGGCGAGACCGCGCAAGGGTTGAATCAGGTCATGACTGCCTGCGGCCGCGCCGATCAGGTAAGCAATTCCGTAGATAAGGATTAACAGCCCGATAGATTTAAAGAATCGTTGCCAACCGGAGGCTGCTTGACCAAGGGAGTCGAGTGCCCCCATATATATCGAGGAGCCTATCAGCAGGGCTGCAATCAGTGTCATGGTAAAACTGACTGGTAAAAAACGTTCCAGCAGCCAAATTGCGACTGCCAGCATCACAACACCAAAAACCGCCTTGACGGTATCCATCCAGCCACCTGCGCGCGGTAACAGTTTTCCGGCCGATGTACCGACCAGGATCAGGGGTACGCCCATGCCAAGACCCAGTGCGAACAGTGCGAGGCCACCTAGCTGCCAGTCCTGGGTTTGCGAAATGAATATTAACGCGCCCACCAGCGGGGCGGTGATACACGGGCCAACGATAATCGCCGAGAATAAACCCATCAACCCGACCCCGATCAGAGTGCCTCCTTGCTGACTACTGCTGATAGCGGTGAGGCGTGACTGGATTGCGTTTGGCATTTGCAGTTCGTAAAAACCAAACATCGACAACGCCAACAAGACGAATATAGCGGCGAAGACACTAAGAATAACCGGGTCCTGGAACCAGATCTGAATATTAAATGCGGCGCCGTAGTAGCCGACTATCGCGCCTACAACTGCGTAAGTGGACGCCATCGAGAGCACGTATACCAGCGACAGCGTAAAAGCTTTGCCTGTGGTAATAGTCGAACCCTGACCGGCGATGATGCTGGACAGTATCGGAATCATTGGAAACACGCAGGGAGTAAAGGTGAGGCCGATACCCGCGAGGAAGAACAAGCCAATGATCAGCAGCAGGCTTTCGTCTTTCAGCAGTTGCGCAAATTGATCCTGCTCGGACACCGGTGCCTGGGCTTGCCCGGTATCGGTGCTGGCCGCCGCGGCCGACGGCATGCTGCCGGCATCGGAGATTTCATTAACCACCTGGATCAGGCCTTCGTTCGCGTCAACGGCGAGGTATTTGGTGACCGGTGGATAGCAGATTCGGTCTTCGACGCAACCCTGGTACTGGTAGGACAGTGTGAACTGGCTACTGGCGCCGGGTACCGAAATGACTGGAATCGATACGTTTACCTGGTCGTAGATAACCTCGGTGGGTCCAAGAAACTCGTCGGTCTTCTTTTTGCCCCTGGGTACGGAAATTGCGCCGAGTGCGTGGCCATCCCCATTAATCATCGAAATCTTGATCTTGTCTCGATACAGGTAAATATGATCTGCCAGCAGAATGCTGGTTTGAATGACATTGTTGGCATCAAGCTTTGCCGACAGGATAAAGGCCTGGTCCGGATGCAGGATTTCGTCGTCACCGTCAAGGCCGATATCTTCACCGAGTGCCTGTAATACAGAGAGAGCATCGCCGCTGTCCGCATTTTCAACATTGCTCGATTGCTGCTGATTTTCAAGGTTGGTGGATACTTCAGCCAGCAAGGCCTGCAATGCGGCGACATCTCCCCCCAGACTTTCGGCGGGCGCTTTGTTGGCCACCCAGGCGGTAGGTATGATGCGGGCATTAGAAGCCAGTTCAACTGCCAGGGATTGTTTCAGCGGCGGATAGCAAACTCCGATATCGGCACAGCCCTGGCTGGTCATCTTGACTTGCAAACTGTTGGCAGCCTTGCCATCGAAGAGTAGCGGCAACTTGATTTTGACGCTATTGCGATAGGTTTCCATTTTGCCGAAGAATTCGTCTTCCTTGACCTTGCCATCAGGAATCACCGCAGCGTCGAAGCGTGCCGGGGTATCGCTGGTTTCGATCTGAAAATCGAAGCGTTCGCGATACATGTAGTAGCCTGGCGCGATTTTATACTCGGCAATCAGCGTGTCGCCCTCGACCCAGGCGCTTAAACTAAACGCCTCTTCGGGCGGCAGCAATTCCTGTTCCTGCGCTTGCGATACCGGGCTTTGGGCGAGCAGTAACAGGAGCCCAAGAGCAAAGATTTGTTTGTATATCTTCATTGTGTCGATTGTGTAATCCAGTCCAGATATTCGGGGTCGCCAGAGTCTATCTTAAAACACAATATTTCGGCTACGGCGTAAGGATGAGCGGAGCGGATTTCCTGCTGTAGCGCATCAATTTTGCCAGCACAGGTTTTGATGAATATTTTATGCTCTGTGCCATGCCGAATTTCTCCCTTCCAGTGATACATAGAGTCCATTTGCGGCAAAACGTTTACACTCGCGGCGATTTTTTTCTCCAGCCAGCGTTGCGCCTGGTGTCTTGCACCCTGAAGATCCGGCCAGGAAGTAATCACGAGGTAGTGCTGCGGCATAGGTTTTCCCATGAATGCGATTGAATAACTGGTATGCTAACCACATATAGATCAAACTGCTGTATTACTCTAGTAATACAGCCTAATTTTAAATCAACCGATGTTACCCATTTGTTAGCCCCATGTTCCCACTGATCACCGTTATTTTCCTGGTTGTACCGATTATCGAAATTTACCTGTTAATCCAGGTGGGGCAGGTGATTGGCGCGGGCTGGACCATATTCCTGGTAGTGTTTACGGCTGTTATCGGCGTCTGGTTGCTGAGGATTCAGGGATTGTCGACATTAACCCGCGCGCAGCACAAATTGCAGCAAAATGAGTTACCCGCGCGGGAAATTCTGGAAGGTATGGGCCTGGTGGTTGCCGGCGCCCTGTTGCTGACCCCCGGGTTTTTTACCGATACAGTAGGGTTCTTCCTGCTTTTCCCACCGACCCGTATCTGGCTGGTGAGCCGTATCGCGTCCCGCATGGTGGTATCGACATCGGTGCAGGCCGATGCGCATCAGCGTCACCATGGCGATGTTATCGACGGCGTCAAGTACCACAAGGAAGACTAATTCCGGCAAAAATTGCGATAAAAGTCGATTTTTGCCGCGATCTCGCTTGAATCTCCCAATTTACCCCCCATTTCGCTTGACTACGAAAAGCTGCTGAATACTATTAGCACTCCCAGTAAGCGAGTGCTAATTCGCGGCTAATTTTAGACGCCCATCCTGAAGGGATGGCAAAACATTAACGATAATTACGGAGCGTAGCAATAATGAATATTCGTCCCCTGCATGATCGAGTAATCGTCAGGCGTAAGGAAGAGGAGCGTACCACTGCTGGTGGCATCGTCATCCCTGATTCTGCAACCGAAAAACCAAGCATGGGTGAAATACTCTCGGTTGGTGGCGGCAAGGTCACCGATTCCGGTGATGTCCGTGCACTGGATGTAAAGCCTGGTGACACCGTTTACTTCGGCAAGTACTCCGGCACCGAAATCAAGGTCGATGGCGAAGAACTGCTGATCATGCGCGAAGATGACATCATCGCTGTTGTTGAATAATTCGGAATTAAGAGGATAAACTCAAATGAGTGCTAAAGAAGTAAAATTTGGTGATGATGCGCGTGCGCGCATGGTCAATGGGGTTAACGTTCTGGCTAACGCGGTGAAGGTTACCCTCGGCCCGAAAGGACGTAACGTAGTTCTGGACAAGAGCTTTGGCGCACCCACCGTGACTAAAGACGGTGTATCGGTAGCCAAGGAAATCGAACTCGAAGACAAGTTCGAAAACATGGGTGCACAAATGGTCAAGGAAGTTGCTTCACAGACTTCCGACGTGGCCGGCGACGGCACCACGACAGCGACGGTTCTGGCCCAGGCGATTGTTCGCGAAGGCATGAAGTCGGTTGCAGCGGGCATGAACCCGATGGATCTGAAGCGCGGCATCGACAAGGCAGTTGCAGCCGCAGTTGATAACCTGCAGGCCAGTTCGACTCCGTGTGCTGATACCAAGGCGATTGCGCAGGTCGGTACCATTTCCGCGAACTCTGACAGCAGTGTCGGAGAAATCATCGCCGACGCGATGGAAAAGGTAGGTAAGGAAGGTGTTATCACCGTTGAAGAAGGTTCATCTTTCGACAACGAACTCGAAGTCGTTGAAGGTATGCAGTTTGATCGCGGTTACCTGTCTCCTTACTTCGTCAACGACCAGTCCACCATGTCTGCCGAACTCGAAGAGCCGATGATTCTGCTGTTCGACAAGAAGATTTCCAATATCCGTGAATTGCTGCCGATCCTTGAAGCTGTGGCCAAGTCGAGCAAGCCGTTACTGATTATCGCGGAAGATATCGAAGGTGAAGCACTGGCCACTTTGGTGGTTAACAGCATGCGTGGAATCGTCAAGGTTTGTGCGGTTAAAGCCCCTGGCTTCGGCGATCGTCGCAAAGCCATGCTGCAGGACATCGCGGTACTGACCGGTGGCCAGGTAATTTCTGAAGAAGTTGGCCTGAGCCTCGAAAAAGTGACCCTGGATGACCTTGGTTCAGCGAAGAAAGTTTCCATCACCAAGGAAAATACCACCATCGTTGATGGTTCAGGATCGGTAGAAGATATTCAGGACCGCATCGGCCAGATCAAGGCCCAGATCGGTGAATCGACTTCAGATTACGATACCGAAAAGATGCAGGAACGCCTCGCCAAACTGGCCGGTGGTGTTGCCGTAATCAAAGTCGGCGCCGCAACTGAAATTGAAATGAAAGAAAAGAAGGCCCGTGTCGAAGACGCTCTGCATTCAACTCGTGCTGCGGTCGAAGAAGGTGTGGTCGCCGGTGGTGGCGTTGCATTGATTCGCGCTCGTGCCGCGATTGAAGGCCTCAAGGGTGACAATCACGACCAGACCATCGGTGTCGATATCGCACGCCGTGCGCTGGAAGAGCCGATTCGTCAAATCGTGGCTAATGCCGGTGATGAAGCTTCCGTTGTTACCAACAATGTCGAGCAAGGTGAAGGTAACTACGGTTACAACGCCGCGACTGGTGAATACGGCGACATGATCGAGATGGGTATCCTGGATCCGACCAAGGTAGCCCGTACTGCGCTGCAAAACGCGGCTTCGGTTGCTGGTTTGTTGATCACCACCGAAGCGATGATTGCCGATGCACCCAAGGAAGCTGCTCCTGCTATGCCTGATATGGGTGGTATGGGCGGCGGCATGGGCGGCATGGGCGGCATGATGTAGTTTCTGGCTGCTGCGCTCGCGATAGCGGCGTTATTTTTGCCGGCGAGACGCTCGCATACGATAGGTATGCTCGCGCATTCG
>Ga0255039_10000141_pt1 | contig 24256 bp, 28 predicted proteins | sample BC1_12_1_MG_FD_181713 | JGI IMG/M metagenome (GOLD analysis project Ga0255039, IMG submission 181713) | Seawater microbial communities from Strait of Georgia, British Columbia, Canada - BC1_12_1 | ecosystem: Environmental > Aquatic > Marine > Strait | place: Canada: British Columbia | collected... | reverse complement strand
CTAACACCGTTGTATCAATAACAAAGGTTTACAAAACAGGGTTTAATTAAGTTTAACCCTGTTTTTTGCTTTTTCTTAAACCTCTCATTTTTGCCTTTTCAAAAGATCTACCACCAATATAAACAGACACAACACCTGACCACGTAAAAAGAAAATACTCCATTAATGCCGTACTATGTTTTACAAGTGTTTTAGAGTTATCTAAATTAGATAAAACAAACAACCTCAAACCGAACACCTCACTAAGAATAACAAACAAACCTGTATAAATTATCATAGGTCTAGCATTTCTTACAAAAGTTGAACCGCTTAAAAGTTCATTTGTTACTAGGTCGTGTGCTATTTCTGCTTTTTTATCTTTATCTGTTACGGCTTTATCAATTATATTTAAACCTTGTTCAGCTATCTTTTCTGTTGCTTTTTTTCCAAACATTAAGAGTATATTTTATCTTTTAACTTTTGTATATCTGATTCGTTTCTTTTTATTCTTACTTCTTGGCTTATGTTATCATCGTTAGCCTTTTCTAACATATCTTTAAACTTCTTTTTTTCTTCTTTGATACCTCCCATGTATGACTTTAACCAAAAAGAAAAGATTACAGCTCCTATACCTGCACCACCTCCTAGATATTGTAATATACCTTCCATTTAAAATAATTGATAAACTGTTTTACCTTTTACTCTTAAAGCCTTCATAACTTTAAGTCTGTTTTTACCCTCTTTACTAAAAGAAACATGAACCCAATTAGGGTTTTTATCATCTCCAAATTCCCAAATTAACTGATCGAATATTAAGTTTTCTTTGATGTAATAAAATATATCTGCATTATCAATTACACCATAAACATCAGCATCTAAATCTAAAGCCTCACCTTTCATGTGTTGGCTAGTTTTAGAGCCTTTAATAGCCTTGTTAAGTTCAAATGAACGATAACCACTAGAAACGTAAATAGGTGTTTTAAAATGATCTCTAATAGGTTGAAATATATTAAAAGCTATTGATTTTAAACTTTCTAAATGTTCCTTTGTTGGTTCGTTTGATAAACCTAATCTTTTAGCCGTTTGACTAACTAAAACCTCTGATAAACTTAAATTTTTACTTAGTTTCATCTTTTTTAATATAACCTTTTATCTTTTCAAATATCTTTAATATAATGTAAATAGCTGAACCTATTTGAGTAACCAATACAGCAGCATCACTAATATTAGAAGTAGTAAAAGAATCTAAAACTATCTTTAACCAATCAGGTATTTTAACAACTAACAACACAGTTAGAAAAGGTTTAACGTAATCGCTCATAATTGCCTTAATATCATGGTTAGCGTTAATTATCATTCTTTAAATTTCTTCCTCAATAACATCAAAAGTAGGTAAGTAGTTAGTTAAATAATCTGCTTCTGTTACTTCTTTTATTGCTGTTGAATTTGGGTTAATAGTCAACCCCATAACTAACGAAGGTAAAACATAAACTAGTTTACCCTCTTTATATTTTGGATAACCATATCCATATCCTAAACTATCTTTTCTAGCTTGTATTAATTCGCTGTAAGTTGTGCCGTATGGTAAACTTTTTAGCTCTGTCAAATTCTTAATTATATCTATGTTTGAATCTTCTAAAGGTTCATTCATGTCATAGATTAAATATATTGTAGTTGGTAAACTCATAATTTTTGCCACATATTGCTATTTATGTAATTTATCCCACCTGCATTAGATGTTTGAATATTACCATTTTCGTTGTTTTCACTAACAGCGACATCACCTACTCCACTATTTAATAAATATTTATTTTTAGGTGTTTCAAAATCTTTTATATCTCCCTTAAAGGGTGCTGTTAAGTTGTTATTTATAGCTATGAACGTTTGAACTTCATCGTTCCATGTGGTGTCTAAATTATAGGTAATAGGATATTCATCATCATTAACCCATAACGAATTATTTTCTATTCTTATTAATCCGCTAAAAGGTAAAGTAATTAGGTCACTAATTACGGTTTCAATTGTTCCCCCTGTATTTCTAATAAAAACTTGTATCTTATTACCTACAATCCCCAATCTTAAAGATGGGTCAGCCCTAAAATCGTTGCCATGTTTTAGTAAAATGTAGGTCGTCGTGCTTGTATCGTTGAATTCCTTAATATCAAATTCGATTTTGAAATTTGAAACAGTACCCCAATTTTCAGCGATAGTTATACGATCTTGATTAATATTATCAAATCTTAAAAAAAAACCGAAATCTCTATGTCTACTAGCTAAAATTCCACTATTCCACATAATTAATAAACTTTGTAAACCTCACCAGTTAAACCAAAACTATTATCTGTAATTCTACGAACTAAAACAGAATCCCCTAAAGTTGTACTACCTGTTATAGCTCCAAATATATTAACACCTGCACCACCAACAATATCAACGCCATCAGCATCGCCTAAATTAATTTCAAATGCTTCCCCAACACTTAAAGAACCTGTATTAATAGTAAATTCACATAAAGCACCAACACCGAACACGTTAAAAGTAGTATCTGAGTCTGTTGAAACTATTACTTTAGGTGTTGAGCTTATTAAAGTTTGTGTTAATGCTTTGTTTGTTTTAGTGTCTAAAGCTGTTTGTGTAGCTGTTGAAACAGGTTTGTTAGCATCACTTGTATTATCTACATTATTTAAACCTACATCTGACTTATCTAAAACTACATCACCTGTACCCTCTAAACTTTTAGAGCTAACAGTTTTTAAAGGTCTTTTACTTTGTATTGTTGCTGTTGTTTCATCACCTGTATTAGTTCCTGTTGCAAACTTATTAGTAGTTGCTGAATCGTCTACTTGATCTGCGTTAGGAAAAGCTAAAACAGGGTTAGAAGGGTCTGTATTGTTAACCCCATCACCTGTAACAGTTTGAACACCAATATTCAAACCATCTAAAACCCAAGTTTTTAAATCGTTCCAAGTGTTTTTATAGTTTGCCCCTCCTCTTTCTGTTGCCGTTTCTTCTGTTCCGTTTATAGAGGGGTTTTGTGTTAATTCAGATATTTTTTTATTATCAGCCATTATACAAAGTTTCTTTTTATGTTAGATGTAGCATCATTAAAAACAATATTAAATTTTTTGTTTTTATTTGTTTTATAGTCTTCAGATGGTTCTACGCTTCCCTCTGCTATTACCTCTAAATCTCTGTATTGTCTGTATGCATAAATATCATAATTACTAACAAAAATTTGATCTGTTTTAGTGTCTTGATTTAATATAAAATCAGCTATAGCAGATGGTAAAAGGTTAGTTGATAAAGTATATTGATAAAAATATTCATTTTGAATGTCATAGCTTTTATAATCACCGTTTTTTAGCCTTGAAATCTCATTTTGTTGAGTTTCATTACCAAATTCAGCTACTATTCTATTCATATTTACCCAATTCATTCCTTCGTAATCTTCCCCTTGCAAATATACGCCTTTTTGATTACTTTGTATTTTTACTGTTCCTTGACTAGCCAACTCACTAAACATCATTAATTTTATGTTTTGAGAATCTACTGTAATAGTGTTGTCAAAATCTGTTTGTTTTACTCTTATTGTGTAAGTGTCCCCCCCTAAAGTATTGTAAACTTTTAACCAATCTATTTTATAACCTACTTTTAAAGGTTGTAATTCGTTAAACCCTAAATCAAACAACTTACCGTAAGTATCATCTATCAAAGGCGTTTCTACCTTATCAGAACCTACTAAAAAAAACTCATAGGTACTCGTAGCATCTAAAAGAGTTATTAAAATGCTTTTAAAATCGTTTCTGTAAGTATCGTTTTCATCTGATGGATAAGCAAAAGCTAATTCCTCATAATCACAAGAAGAGCTAACAAAATTACAACTACAAACAACGTCCTCAACTGTTGGTATAGTTATAACGTTTGAGGGGGTTGTAGTACTCCACCCTCTAAGAGCCATTTGAGTACCTGCTGTTATTTGTTTTAATATCATTCTTCTAAATCTTTAGTTCTTAATTCAGCACTAAACCTATATTTCTCACCATCATTAAATAGAGATGTATCTACAAGACCTTGAACAATGAAATTAGTACCATCATAAGACAAAGTTGATTTTTTAATATCTCCTGTTATTTGTGTTAGTAGGTTGTTATCTGGTGCTTCTATCTCTGTTGATAGTTCGTTAATATTAAAATCAGTTGGAGCGTCTAAAGTTTCCATTCTCAATATGCCGTAGTAATCTCCTGTAGGTTTTGTTAATACAACATCTTTAAAACCTCCCTGATTTTGAGAGAAGAAACCAAAACCTATACTATTAAACCCCATGAATTTAGATGTTTCTGTGTTGTCGTTTAAATTATAATTAAATGTTCCGTTAAAGTTATCTCCTGTAATAGTCCAATCAACATCTACTTCTATATCGTTTGCTGACCTCTTAACTGTAAAACTTAAATCACCCACAGAACTCCAACCTAAGCCTGATTTAGTAGTAAAGGTTTGATCTAGTAGTTTCCAATCATCTTTACCATAGTTATAAACTAAGCCCCAATTACAATTAGCTTCTTGTAATGGTGGGTTAAAGAAAAATATCTCTGTTTGGTCATTACCTGTTACATAAGATGGATTCTTGTCTAGTGATAAGCCCCCTGTAGTAGCTACTAAAGAAAGTGTATTTTCAACACCATTTTCATCTACATAAAAACCTATATGATATAACAAACAATCATTATCTGATGATGTACTAAACATCTTACCACTAATATCGTAAAACTCGTATTTAGTAGGTGAGTAACACCCATACAAAGCCCCTAAATTTTGATCTGCTAAAATCTGTGATGTTGTTGATGTGTATAAATCAGCGGCTAGTTTGTTTCTTACCTCACTACCATCTGTATTTTGAAATGTATCAGTATCGTTTGCTTGTTCATTAGTCCAATCTCCAAACCTCATAGTTTGAAAAGCGTCTACTTTAGTGTATTTGTTACCATGTGCAAACCTAGTCCAAACTGTAGAAACCTCTGTAAAATCTACACTTTCAGTAAAAACAGGTGGATTCTCAGGAGTGAAAATAGCTCTTACTTCTGTGAAATCTTTTTTAATAACATTCCCAGCTATTGGAGTGCCTGCTGAATTGTATGTATTTATTTCTGCTGTATATCCATCAGGTACAACATCATCAGTATCGTAATCATAAATATCAAACTTCTCTGATGTAGTTACATATTGAGTTGTAATACCACTTTTATCTAAATCAGCATCTAATAAAACCCTTATCTCATAGTTACCTAGTACATTAGAGTAATTAGATGTTTTTTGATTAAGACCGTTTAAGCTTTTGTTTTTATCGTAGAAGTCTGTAGGTGCTTCTTTGAACTCTAACCAACTTTGCCAAGGTATCTTATAACCTATTTGTAGGTTATAGAATTGTTCTACCCCTGTATTATTATCTGTTGTTAGTTTTAGGCTGTTGAAAATATCCTCATCAGTTAAAACATAACCCCTTACAGAATCTAATTCTATTTGTTTAATACCGTTTACATCAATAGCACTAGATAAATCAACATCTAAAGAACGCAAAGAAACCCATGTGTTATCATCTGTATTATAAACAACTACATCAAATTTAAGGTTATTTAAAACAGGTTTGTCTAGTGAGTTAACCCAAAACCTACAATCTAGCATATAACCTGTTTCGTTGAAGCCTTTAGCATTAGTAAAGCCTGTTGTTACGCCTTGCTCAAATGTGTAAGGGTGTGGGTATTGCTCAAACTTGGTTACATTAAATAAACCGCTTATATCAGAGTTTTTTGAGTAGAAATTAACATCAAATCTACCTGTAACTTTTGAGCCTTGATCTACTGTTTTATTTGGGTCACCTACTACATAATAAAGTAAATAGTCTTGATTTTCTTCTAAATTGTTAGTAGCTGAAAAACTTGTTAAATCAACATCAAAAGTAAAATTTATTATTTGAGTAGAATTACCTGTTATTTCAAAGTTTTTTATAATATTACTACTAACAGCGCCTCCACCTTGAATATTTCTTATACTATCATCAAACCAAGTATCTTTATAATTATCAGTTGAATTTGAGTATTTTAAACTATCTAAAATTGCTGTATGTCCTATTATTAAAGGAGTAGAACCAGCGTTAAAAATCAAACTCCTAGATGTAATTTGACCTTGTACCGATGTTACTTTACCAACATCTAACCTATCAATTGGGTTACCTAAATCATCAGTATATAAAACAACGGACGTATAAAAATCACTAGCATAGCCGTTATATGATTCATCTAAATAACCAACGCTACCTAACTGCGTATCATAGCTAGATATCATTGATGTATTAGGGTTGTTTAGTGTTGTTCTAAATTCTGTCTGAAAAACATACTTTAAAGAAGCATCACCATTAAAAATGTCTAAAGGTGGTGTATCAGTTCCTTTTAAACTATCTATTTCACCATCTCTATAAACAGGGTTTATTTTGAAAATATGTTCTATTTGAAACTCCTGTGTAGTGTTATCTGTGTTTATTTGGTCGCTGTCTTTTACATACTTTACAAAAGCTACTTTAGTTGAGCCCGTGTAAGCTGCTTTATTATTACCTTGAGAAACACCATTAACAAAAGTTAGAGGGCTGTTGTGGTCAATACCCTCAAATAGATAAGTTTGGTCTGTGTTTGTTAGTTTAGATAAAAAGTTAATAGGTTCATCATTTTCTATTAACCCAAAATCATACTTTAAAGCTGTTTTTTTAGTTGTTCCTGTTAGATATGTTTTTCCATCAGGATTAGACCAACCTACATCAGGAGAGCCTGTCGTTGAATCAACAGATAAAATTATCTCGTCATTTGCAAGAGACAATACAGTACCTGAGTACCCCCATGATATATCATTATACTTATAAGTGTCACCAACAGAAAAGCCGTTAGATATAAAATCAGTACCTCTTGATGTTATTCTTAAAGTGTTCTCTGTTGCATCGTAGTAGACTGTAGCTTCTTGGCTACCAAAATGTACATACCATTCAACCTGAACAGTAAAAACAGCTTTAATTTCTTCTAATACGCCACCTTTTAAATGCTGTGAAAAATCAGATAGGTTTAAATCAAAATTATCTCCATTGTTTAATTTAGCGTAAAACTTTTGACCTACTACCCTTATTTTACTTGGCATTTCCCTCTATTTTTAAATCCTCTATTGCTTTATTCATTGCTTCAACATTTGTTAAATCAACAGAATCAACAAGTTTATTTACTTTTTTCTGATCTTCTAAAGATAGATTTTCTAAAAGTTGGTTAGGTAGTTCTTTTATAACCCTTGAAAGCTCATCTAAACCTGATAAATCAAAATCTTTTATTTTCATAGTATAAAGATAATGATTATTATTTTTATGGTTCGTAGGTGACTTCTTTGAGTTTTTTTGTGTAAACTTCTTGAACTGATAAGCTACAATTTGCCGTATCTTTTGAAAAATTGTAATCTATATTTATAAATTCAGCTACTCTACCATCTGACAAAATAAAAGTACCGTTTTTTAGCGTTTTCAACAGGTCTGACAACACAAAAGGAATATCTACATCATTGTATATTACCTTTTGCCCTAAAGCATCACCTACAAAAGATTTACCAAAATGGTACTTATTCATTAATGTTTTAGCACTTAATAAATCTCTGTGATTAGGCGGTAATTGGTTTGAAATTAAAGGTACTATTTTAGCAATACTATAATCATTTTGAGAAACTTTTAAAACGTTTATTCTATTGTTTTGTATCTGTTTCATAAAGTTAGATTTCTTACCTATAATACCTGCTAAATCATCAGCAAATCTAGCTATAGATATCATTAAATCTTCTATAGGTGACGTTTTAACTTTGTTATTAGGTAAGCATAAAGGTATATCTATACGCTCTAATCCTTTTATTGAATTGTTTACACTGTTTGAGGTGCTTTCTGTTTTTATCTCGTATGACGTGCCTGTATAGTTTTCTGTAGTCCACTCATCATTAATATCAGTGGTAAAGGTCATCATTCTAGTTTGTTTTAAATCTTGAGTGTTGTAAGATTTAGTTGGAAAATTAATTGTTTGATATGGTTTAAAATCAGAGTTTTTAACCCAGAAAGTATCATCTGCATTTCTTAGAATTATATCATTACCATCAACAGCTATTTTAGTGTTAAACATTGACTTCATTAAATCCCAAAACTCATTAATTAAATAACCAAAATCAGAAGTCGATGGAATACCTACCTCATTAGCTACATATTTAGGTATAAGATTGTCGAATATTTTAGTTTCATTGCTATAGGGTTTTGATGGCAAATAATAATAAGTATCTAATTCCTCAATAGGACTAACAAAATTATACCCAAACTTAGAACATGATTTCTCTAACAATGTTCTAAACTTTATACCTTTATTTTTTATAATTGGAGGTATTAAAAGATCTATTAAAGATTTCACCAATTTCACCAACAAAGCAATTAAAGCTACAGCATAGGCTATTTGTATCACAGCTAAAGCAGTAGCAACGATACCAGCGGCTAACCCTGCACCTGCTATGTCTACTATTGTTTTTTGAATTTCTTTTATAGAGTCTCGTATTTGTTTTTGAATTAAATAAATAGTTATAATAGATGTTGCAACCTCTAAGAAATTAGCTTTTTTTACTATAGCTGTTTTTATTGTGGTGTAATCTTGTGAAGATATTAAACCCTCTTCTAATAAACTCCCAAATGTAACGCCCTGTATCTGTTCTGTAAAACTAGTTATTGATTCATTTTGTTTAAACTTTACTAATACTCTATTAGGTTTCTCTATACTTCCCCATGTAGGGCTAATTTCTTGGTAACCATCAGAAACATCTATATAACCATCTAAAGAAACATATTCATTATCCCTCTGTGAGTATATCTGTTGACATGGTAAAGGCTCAAATATATCACCGCTGTCTTTATGTTTTATAATAGCCTCAGCAGCATTTAAAACAAACTCAAAGCTATCTGTTTCTATTTGAGGTTGTACTGAATCCGTACCAAAAGAAGCATGGATAGTATTATTTTGCCAATCAATAGGCTCTTTAACATTCTTACCGTTTATTAAAGTTTGAATAGATGTCACTCCCATTATTTGAAAAGGTTATTAGCTCTAGTTTTAATTATTTCTTTCTTGTTTAAACTTTTAACAACTTCTTTATAATATTTTCCTTTTTCATCAAAAGCAAAACTTGTCTGAGGTATAGATTTAACAGCCCTGACAACTTCTTTTACTTCTGCTATTAGTTCCTTGTTGTTTTGTTGTATTATAGTCGCTCCACCGTTTATATCTCCTTTGTTATGCATAGCCCCTAAGTCTGCTAAATCTTCATTAGAAATACCCCCTAGTTTAGCGTTTTGTTTAGCTGTTAAAACACGCTCATTATCGTGTAACATTGTCAAACGTCCTCCATTAGAATCTAAAGGCTTTGCTACTGTTCCTGTATCTTCTACACCATCATAAAAACTAGGTAGAGTGTTTATAAAGCTAAGTAATACAGATGTATCTGCTATAGTTTTACCTAAATCGCCATCATTAGCCCCAAAAGATTTTAATATAGCTATCCCAGCCTCTATTTTAGCTTCTGCTTTTCTTCTCTTTTCTCTTTTAGCTTCTAGTTCAGCTTCTTTTTTCTCTTCTATTGCTAGAGATTGTTTAGCCTCTTCATTACCTAATTCAATAGCCTTGTTAATATCTTCTATCCTTTTTTGTGTAGCATCTAAAGCTTTCTCGCTTTTCTCGTTTGCTTTTTCTAATTGGTTAGATATAAAATCTTCTGTTAAATCAGCTAAATCTTTTAATTGTTCTTTTCTTGTTTCAGTGTTCTTTTCATCAACTACAGCCCCCTCTTTATTAGCTTCTGTTAACTCTCTATTTAGTTTAATCGCTTCTTTTAGCCTTTTCTCTTCTATCTCACCAAGATCTAATTTTCTAATAATATTAAATAGTTCTTGTGCATCTTGTTCGTTTTTTATTTCCTGAGATTCAATATTATCTAACAAAAGTTTTTGAGCTTCTTTTTCTTCATCTGTTAAATCTTTTCTGAGGTCAATAGATGCTTTTCCTTGCTCTTTTATTAGCTTTATACTTTCGTTGTATAAATCCTCTGTTAGTTTTTTATTTTCCTCTATTAGCTTTTCTCTTTCCTCTTGTGTTGTTTTCTCATCATCTATTACAGATTGGTTTAAAGCTATTTTTTGCTCTGTGAACTCTTCTAAAATATCTAGCTCTTGCTCAAAAGAATCTCTAGCTGTTTTTCTAAATTTCTCTTCTTGATCTCTCTTAAAACTTTCGGATTCTACCTCTTTATCTCTTCTTTCACTATAAGCAACAGTAAAAGCTTCATCATTTGTATCAGATACTTTTTTAGCGTTATCACCTTTTTCTATAAGATCTATTAGCTCTTCACTTGTATCTATATTACTAACATCTATACCAGCCCTTCTTAAATCTTGTTTTACGGCTTCTCTAGCTAATTTCTCTTTTAACCTTGCTAATTTTACCTCTTTTTCTCCAAACTCAATAGCAATTTCACTAGCTGCTTTAATAGCTATTTCTCTTGATCTAAATCCTATCGTGTCATCATCAGATATATCTTGTAATATTTGCCTTTGTTCCTGTAATCCTGCTAACTCTTTTTCTTGTTTTGATATTGCTATTGTGGTTTTTAATTGAAGTTTTAAGTACTTCTCTTGTTCTTTTATTGCTGTTGATGTTGTTTCTACATTACCCTCAAATGCTTTTGTTATTTTATCTATGGCATCTGAAAAACTAGATTTACTTAGTGTTTTTTCTAATTCTTCTATTTCTTTAGTTGTGTCTATTACACCAAAGCTTAAAGCCGCTTTTAATTCTAAACCTGTTATTTTAGCTTTAGTAATTAGGTCTGAAAAAGTATCACCAATAGCACTAAATAAATCAGAAATACCTTCACCAGAATCTATAATACTATTAATAAAAACCTTAGCTGTTTCTGTAAATTTAGATAAACCTATTTGAAGAGATAAAGCCCCCTCTCTACTATCTCCAAAAGCACCTGTAAGAAGCTCAACACCTTTAACTATTACAGCTGTAATACCTAACTTCCCAATAGTAGAATTAAGCCCTTTAACAGCGTCTTGATACTTTCCTACGCTTCTCTGATTTTGACCTACAGTAGCGTCAATTTCTTTTAATTCTTTGTCTAGTTTTGTTATGTTTTTTAATAACGCCTTACCTTCTTTTGTTGTTGCTTGTTGTGACGCCGCTAAAGCCTTGTATTTTTTTCTAGCTTCATTTAATGCTTTAGACTTCTTTTGGTAAGCGTCAATTTCTTTTATCTGTTCTTTATTACTCTTTTTAAATAATGCTAACTGTCTTTCTTGCTCTTTTTTTACTAAAATTCTAGTTTTCTTTTCTTGTGCGTATAGCTTATTTAACTCTATCTTTTCTTTTGTTTCTAATATCCTTTGTTTAGATAGTTCCTCTTCTTTTCTTATTAAAGTTTGCTCTGTTTTTATTTTTAGCTGTTGTATTTTTTCGCTTTCTTCTGTTAGTTTGTTTGTTTCTTTTAATAATTTATTAAAATCAGATAAGCCTTTAGTAGTCTTTTTATCAATAACATTAAAACCCTCTTTTAAGTCTTTAGCCATATCAGTTATAACATCATCAGACTTTTCTAATACCTTTAGAAGTTTTACAGATGAATCTACAGCTTTCTCTAGTTCGTTTACTAGTTTTTGTGTTGATATTTCGTTATTATTTGCCATTTATTAAAGCGTTTTTAGCTACTAGATATTGATGTATTGTGTATTCCTTTATGTTGATAATACCATTACCAGCATTTTTAGAAACGTATTCTATTTCTTTAGTTAGATCTGTTTTTTTTGATTCGTCAGGCTTTTCTATTTCCTTTTCTTTTATCCTCCAAAAAGTACGCTTCATTTTATCTCCATTTATAATAAAGTCTAATTTTAGAAGTGCTATTTCTTGCTCTTTTTCTTTTTGTGCTAAAAATGATTCTGATAAACCGAACACTTTTATTATTTGGTCATTAATCTCCTCATAATATTTCACAGCTTCTATAGATTTATCCTCTTCAACTTTATAAGGTGAGATGTTTAAAGCTTCTTTTCTTAACAGTCCTAAATTCCCTGTTTCAAGAAACATAACCCAATGATAGATTTTATCGGTATAAATGTCGCTTATGTACTTCATCTTAAAACCTGTTTATAAAACTCCTTTTCTAAAAAGTTAATAGCTTTTATTACATTTTCTGGCTGCAAACCCTCAATATCATCACCCCATCTATCATGTAAATCAACACCGTTTTTATTAGGGTCTGATGTTATAGAAAAATTAGCGTTTGATTTAACCAATATTTTAAAAGATTTGTGAAAATCACCAGTATCTTTTAGTGTAACTCTGTTGCTTGGTTGTCCTTTTCTTGATTTTATTTTTATAGTAGATGGGGCGTAACCTCCACCTATAGCAGCTAATTCAACACCCCTAGAGTCTTCACCATATTCAAAAAGTTGTATTTTAGTATTTAGGTCTGTAATGAATTTTTGAACGTATTTTTTATTTAACACTTTAACTAGTGTGTTAGTAACGTTTGTATTTGATAATTTTATAGCTACCTGTAAAATATCCATTAAACAAATTTACACAAAAAAACCCTATTCGATTTTGAACAGGGTTTAGGTTGGTTAGGTGTTTTGTTTTTATGTTAGGTAATCAATCTTTCTTATTAAATATTGAGTATCTTTTTCTCCTAGTGGCTCATAACCCTCTTCTATAAGTTGTTTTAAATACCTTTTATTATAGAAGAAAGGAACAAAGAATATACTAATACCAAAAGTTACAGAAGCGTAGATAAAGTGTCTTATACCTCCTTTTTGATCTCCTCTAAAGAATGGGTACAAACACCCAAAAAATAAACTCTTCCAACTATAACCTGTTGCTACTTTCTTTTTTAATCCGTTTTTTACTAATGTTATCATAATAATTCTATTAATTCGTTTACGTCTATTTTAATTCCTTCTAATACTTGTTCTGCAAATGTTAATTCTACTTCTTCTATCTCATCTGGTAAAGCCCCAATTGTTAGAAACTCATTGTTATCTTTTATTGTTTCGATAACATAGTAGTTTATTTCGTTAGCTTCAAAATGAATGTCTGTTATATCCCATCTTAGGTTTTCCTCATCAGGTTCTAAACAATCATGTAGTAATGTTCCTTTTATAACTTTATACTTCATAGCGTTCTTTTTCTTTTCTGTTTACGGTGTGATCGTGTACAAAGTTTTCAACCTTTCTAACTTTAGAGTTTTTAACTTGGTCACCTTGTAAAACTTCAACGTTATAATATTCAAGGTATTTGTGAATAGTACCGCTATAATCAGAAGATATAATATTTACTTTGTATGTAATATCACTTAGTTTGTAAGTTACATCATTTATAACTTCTTTGACAATTTCAGCGAAACAGTAAAGCCCCTTTTTAGTTTCTATTTCGTTAGTTATTCCGTTGAGGTATATTTTAGCTACTTTCATTTTCTTATTTGTTTACTTGTTTAGTTTTAGTTTTATAATACACCCCACAGATAGAGGTGATTATAAATATAGTTGTTATTAGTTCTATTGGTGTCATGTCTTTTATTTAAAGTGTTATAAAATGCTGTGTTTATAGTCAATCATTTAACTAAGTTTGACTTACTTAGCACCTTATTAATTTTTATTTTAATCGTTTTGTGTAACTATGAAACACTGTTTTAAATCTTCCCAACTCCATTTATTTGTGTTTCCTGTTGTGTGATTAATAACAGTTGCAAATTCTGCGTTATACCCTTCTGTTTTAACTGTTACAAAGTGGTTTTCTTCATCCATTCTTACTATTTGTCCTTCTAAAGTTGTCATTTCTTTTTCGTTTTTGTTTATACAATATTAACACCCTGTTTTATATTATACAAGGTTTGACCTAAAAAAGTTATAAAAAAAGAGCGATTAAATTAATAACCGCCCTTTCTGTCGTCCTAAGGTAGCATCTTAGAAGTTTATTACCTTTCTTGAATCCTAAAAAAGCTAGAAGTTTCGGCTGTTACATTTGAGGTATCACTGTTATTTCTAACCTGTAAATAAAGATAATCATTCCTATCTAGTGTTGTCCCTGTGAAAACATTAAAATAAGCTACATCTCTACCACCTTGTAAGTTATTTATAACTCTTGTTTGTGTAGTGTAGTCTAATTCTTCAAAAGCTTGTGCTGAATCGTCCCACTTTCTGAACTTAATAGATACAGAATCATTACCACCTCCATCTAAAACAACTTGAGCTGATATTTCAAAGTCTCTAGGAAAGTCCCCTAAATGTCTTAATTGACCAGCGGAAGGACTGTCAAAGTGTTGTAAGTCTAAATTTAACCACCCACCAGCGTTTAAGGTTTCCCAAACAGAAACGGTATTTATTATTGTTTCTGCTTCTAATATTACAGAAGAGTTACCCCCAACGTATGTGTTACCTAAACCTTTATTACTTCTAAAATCTGACGCTAAATCAGAAGGTGTAATATTAGGGAATATGTTAGTATCATCTGGAACAAATGCTCCATCCCTTGTAAATATAGTGTCATGCATTTGTAATGTACTAGGGTTAGGAAAATTCGAGCTTGAGAAATCGCAAAAAGGCTGTAAAGTACCTAAATCACAATTTACATCTGTTAAAAATCTACTGTTCATCTGAAATAGTGTACCAGCTTTAAATATTGGTTCTGTTGTTGTATCGCTCATTCCTCTAATTATTGAGGTAGATATTCTATAACCTCCAAGCCATACCCCATGTAACGTAAGAGATGGACTACCACCAAACCTACCTGTACCACTTTCTAAACCTTGCCTGTAATCGTAAATATCACCTAAAGAGGTACAATTAGAGTAATTTATTCTAGCAAATTCAAAAGCATTAAACCCTGTTGCATCATAAAGCTCATAAACTTTACTATTAGCTCCACTTACACTAATGTCATAATCTTGACCGATAAAATTACCAGAGCCTATAGGTATGCTTTCAGATACAAACATAGTATAGTTATCTTCTGTACTATACAACCCACTCAACTCAAAATTATACCCCCTTAAACTTAAACCTGTTGATGGTACTACTATTGATGTGTTCCCTGTGTCTATTTTTCCATCTAAGAAATAATCTTTAGTACTATCTACAGTACCCCCTAAAGTAGTTGTAAAATTAGATTGTGTAACTATTACCTCGTTTGACAATATAATAGGGTTGTCATCTTCTACCCATTCAACACCATTATTACCATTTGGTTTTAGTGATTTTGTTTGTGATTTTTCTTCTGTAGTAAAGGTTTCTATTAACCCATATCTAGCCCTGTTTTTATCGTTTACGTCTATTGATAGCATTATAATACATTAAAGTTAGCTGTGAAATCACCTGTACTTGTGTTACTTAACCATGACAATCTAAAATAGGTTTGTTTAATTTGATTAAATGAAAACATAAAATTAGGGTCTTTAAAAATAAACCCTTCAACCTCCCAACTAGACCAATTTACACTATCGTTAGATATTTCAAAAGTAACAAGTGGCTGACCTGTACCTGTGTTTCTAACTAACTGTAAATCTTTAGTAGATAAACTTAAAGAACCTAATTCTAAAGTATCTGTAAATCCATCTAAAGAAACGTCTAGGTTTTGATTACCTCCTTGTTTTAAATATAATAAACCCATATTAAAATTTAGTATAAAAAAAGCCCTCTATTTCTAAAGGGCTTAAAAGATTATTTATCTTCTGTCACCTTTTTTATTTTAGGTGATTTAGGTACTTTATCAAAAAGCTCTTTTATTTTATCGCTTCTTAATTTTCCCTGTAAAGCCTTTTTAAAAACTTCAAAGCTTACGCCTTTCCATTGTTCCAAGTCTATACCTAATTTATCTACTTTCATATTATGGAGTTGTTATAGTTAAAACATCAGATTCAAACGCTTGGTCTAAAGAACTATCAGGAACACCCACATAAGAAACGCTTAAAGTTTCAGCTGGTGTTGACGTAATAGTGAACTCATACTGACCTGCTACGCTTTCAGACACTAAAGAAGGTACAATAACATTCAAACCAGAATCTACAATTAACCAATCACTAGGCTCTGTTTGTCCCTCAATAGGAATAACCTCTCCCCAATATCCAAAACAATCAATAGAAAAGATAGCTGAAAAACTTGTTGCTGTTGCTGTTCCTGTTTCTTCTAAATCTCCATCTAATATACCGTTGATTTTCAATAAATCTACATCAATGTCATCAGATTGGATAATTCTTAATTGACCCTCATTTACAGTTTTATCATATTGGAAAGTAATAGATATTCTTTGAACAGAAGAACCTTCTACTGGCTCAATCTCTACAGCTTCATAAGAACCTTGTGCTACTGTCATAGGATACAACTCTGTACCATCTGTACTCATCTCACCTTTTAGAGAGCCGTTTGTATCAATCTCGTAATTACCAAAAGAACTACACGCTCCTTTATTTAATTTAGATGCTATTTGTCCATCTGTTTGAGGTATAATACCTGTAAATTCCTTTACACCTGTATCAATTTTTACCCTTGCACCACTAGAGAAGTCCTCAAAAGTTGAGTCTGTTCTACTTGGTTCTACATTCTCGTAAGCTTTTGGTGTTATGTACCATCTTTTAGAAGAATCTTCCTCTGTTAGCTTTCCTAAAATGTAAGCATCTGTTAATTTACCATTAACTAAATCAGTTAGTAAAATACTATTTCTATTCCCTTGTGAATCAAAAGTATTTACTCTAATATGTTTTTTTACTGATTCTAAAATACGTGGGCAGCCTAAAACCCCTAGGTTTTCCTGACCATCACCACATTTACAAAATCCACTCATTTCTATTTTTATTTAAAATTTTTATTTAATTAGTATTTTACCACCATCAACTAGCAATATAAAACCATCTGACGCTAATTGTAAGAAACCTAAATCTCCATCTCTTAACCCACAACCATCTACACAGCAATCGAACTGATACGTAACATCTATATCAACTCTAAAGCAGTGGAAAGGGTGCATATCTGTAAATTCTATTTGTGATTGGTCAAATTCAGAATAGACATTATCAATACCTGTTACAACACTTGAAACTTTACCGTAAATACCTTTATTAATAGCATTAACCACTACTCTATGTATTTCAGCATCTCCTCTATGTTTTATGTTGTCAGCAACTACATCTAAATTAACCTGAAATACCATTGATAAAGTAGTATCAAACAACCTCCCATTATCAATAGTATCTATAGAATTATCAACATAAAAGAAAGAAGAAGCATCTAAAGTATCATCATATAAAACTTCTGAATATTCACCTCTTCTAGTTGTATCATCTAATAAATAAACCTCTGGAATTAAACCGCCATTTCTAGGGTTTTTTAAAGCTCTGTGATAAGCGTTATAATTAACAGGAAACTCAACCCCATCAATCCAACCTAAATCATTAAACACTAAATTATTAATGTTATTGATTACAGTATCTATTCCTACAGGTTTATCTTTTAATGTTAATATTGACATAATCTAAATTTAAAAAGAGGGCTTTTTACACCCCCTCCCTAACCAAACTAAACATTTACAATAGTTTTGATTCTTCCAGTTCTATAACCCATTACTAAGGTATCAATCTTTCTTTTAATCAATTCAAGCTGTTTACCTAGCATAGGTCTTAAACCTGTTACCTTTTGGTATTTGTCGCTTGTTTGACCCTCGATAGTTGTTTCTATATCTGTCAAATTAGCACCTGCTAACCTTTGGTTTTTATTAGATCTTAATGAGCTTTTAAACTGGTTTAACATCCTTATAGCAGCTTCTAAATTAATAGCATCTGCAAAAAGATATTTATTTTGAATTATCAAATCAGTGTAATCATAATAAACACTAATATCCAAATTTAACCCTGTTGTTTCGCTCATACCCTCATCTTTTGTTAAATCCCAAATGTTAGGAGCTACATGATTAGGTACATTGGTTTTCTCTAAATACACATGAGTAATTACAGATTCTAAACTAGCATTATTATAATCCCTTTTAAAAGGTGTTACTGTTAATGAATCATTGTAATAGCCTATGTACCAATCACCACCGTTAAAACCATCAGTATTATCTAACTTCCAATTTAAAACTACCTCTTGATGATCGCTAGTAATAGTAATCAATTGAGTTTTTACAGGTGTTATTGAATTGGTATTATACAGATATAAAGTAATATCACCAGTACCATCAAAATCCAATAGTACCCTAGATATTTCTACAGCTACAGAGTTCTTTTTATCAATACAGATCTTTTCACAAATAAACCCAGATGGTAAAGTTTCTAAATTTACTTTGTTAGTAGCGTTTTTAAATTGAAGTTGACGATCAATAAAATCAGGGTTGTCTTTATCTTGAAACACAGCACTACAAACAGAAGTAATTGCTGAATTAGTAAGCTGTGATAATTTAGTATTAAAACCAATTTCATCAATAGAAGCGTAATTTATTGTACTTCTATATGCTTCTATTTCTGCAAAAGGATTATCATTAACATAATAACCGCTATCAGACTGTAAGTTGTCAGGTGTTAAAACAAAGAAATCAGGGTCTAGTGAGGCTCTATACCCCACTAATCCCTTTAATCCTGTTTCTATTTTTACCTTATCAAACATCAATTAAATTTATACTGCTTGTAAAGAGAAAGCAAATAAAGCCGTTTCATCAGTTACCGTAATTGGTGAACTAACAAAAGACATATCTAAAGAAATCTCCATTTCAGTAGCCTCATCTTGAGTCATACCGTTAGAAGCTGAATAGTCCCCTTTAGTTTCGTAATAGTGAACAGCATAAGGAACACCATCATAAGGAGAGATACCGCTAGAATAAGTTTGTAATCTAGTTTCTTTACCCTCTCTGTTTTGTTTTGGAATCCAAGGCAAAGCACCAATTGACTCATTAGGAACAGCAATCCAAACACCTGTAGCATAAGTACCTACTAATCCCGAAAACTTAGAAGCTAATCCAATAGATCTAACAAATTTAATACCCTCGTATTGAAATGCTAGGTTAGTGTCATTTCCTGCTCCTTGCGCTGCTTGAAATCTAAATTTATCATAAGCAATAGAATCAGCAAAAACAGTTAAACCACCTTTATAACCGTTCTCTTCCATTACGGTTTTAGTCTTTTGAATAATAGTGTCTACGTCAGCAGCTGCAAAATTGTAAACATCATCAGTAGCATCAAAAGTACCACCACCACCAGAAGAAACATCTACTCCTGTACGATCTCCAAAAATGAAATCTTGAGCATCATCTTCTAAAGATTCAATTACATTTAGGTATGCATTTTCAAAAAGGTTGTTTAATCCCTCTTGCATTGAATAAGTGTTATTATCATATTGTTTCAATGACATAGAGAACTTATCAGCACTAGTTGACCATGTAGGCGTAATAGTAGAAGAATCTCCTCTATCTCCTGTGTGGTCGTGTGTTCTACCTGTTACTACAGCTCTTTTAGTTCTAGTAAGTAAAGAAGCTTCTATAGCTCTATCTTCTCTAGTTCTCAACTCCATGTAATTAGGTAACATGAATTGAGTAAGTTTGATAATCTCTAAATAAGTATTAGCAGAAATCAAACGCATCTCATTAGATGCAAATTTACCTTGTAGCTTTGCTTGTGCTACCTTTAGGTTTGTGGGCGTTAAATTAGCCATGATCTATTAAATTAAAATGAATACTTTATTTTTAACTTACTAGCTACCGCTGGGAATTGCTACCGCAAAAAGTGTAAGTTATTTTTACAAATATAACAAAAAACCCTAACAATAAGATTGAAAGGGTTTAACACAAAAAACAAAAAGAAAAAGAAAAAAATTAAATTTCTAAACTACCACTATCAATAGCAGCTTTTTGATTTTCAGCAAATTCTATACTATTGACATTAACACCTTGAGCCGTTTGACTAGCTATAAATTCATCCATTGAATACTTACCGCCTTTAGTTTCATCTCCAATAATCCGACCTCCCTCAGCTTTCTTAATATATCCATCATTCTGCATCATTGAAGATACAAAAGAATCTGATGATATACCTTGTAAAAGATCATTCTTTTTTACTTCACCATTTTCAGCTTGAAATACCTTACCATCAATAACAGTAAAATCAGATTTAGATTTTGCTATAGTTACTAAATCTTCTAGCTTATAATTAGTTTTATCTTCAAAACTTTTAAAACTAGATCTCAATGATTCTGTTATAGCTTTGTTATCAGATTCAGCTTTATAAGTAGCCTTAATAGATTCTATCTCTTTTTCTTTAGCCTCTAATTCCTGTGAAAATTTAGACTGTAAAGATTCTAAATCTTGGTTAGATTCTTCTGATTTACCGAACTTTTCAACGTATGCCTTTTTTAAGTTCTCTGGGTTTTTACGTTGCTCATATTCAAACCCTAGTTCATTTTTTAACTCTTTTAATAAGATTTCTTGTCCTATCTTTTGGCTTCTACCTTTTACATCTTCAATCTCTTCTTTATAGTTTGTAACTAAAGAATCAAAATCTGTTTTAGGCATTATGTGAAGATCATCAAAATTAAAGTCATCTGCCTTATCTCCTAGTGCTTCTTTTAGTTTGTTTAGGTCTAGCATATTTATTATTTAGTTTGGTTTTCCTCTGTTTGGTTTTCTTCAATAGCTTTAGGTTTTCTACCTTTCTTAGCTTTTGGTTTTAACTCAATGCCTTTGATTAACTCTATTTCATTCTCTACTACAGAAATGTAATCATTATAACCTTCTAGCTTTTCCCCCTCTGCTAATGCTTCATTATAAGAATCTTTAACAGGGAATTTAATAGCTCTTTTTAGTGATTTACATTCTAATTCTTTTTCAGATAAAGCATATTCTACCCAATCTAAATTACCAGCTTCTAGTTGCAAAAGTGCTGTTTTTTCCCAATTAATTTTAACCCATCTACGCTTATCTTTGTAGTTAGAGTTTCTTTTAGAAGCATCTGCTAAGGTAAAAATTCTATCTAATAAAATAGCGTCACCATCTAAAGATTTAGGTGTAATACTTTTACTTTTTGACATTTCGTAAACGTCAGCAATTACCGAAATTTTCTTAAATCCCATATTTATTATTCATTTGTTTGGTTTTCCGTTACTGTTACAGGTTCTTCATACTTTGAGTCAAACCATGTGTTAAACTCATTTATTAGCGTTTCAGAATCTTTATCAAAGGTAGTTAAATTTTTCCACCACTCATTAAATAATGCTTTTCTTTGTGCTTCTTTAACTCCAAAAATCTCTAAAACCTGTTCTGTTGTATAATGTAAATAAGGCTCTACTTTAGATTTAATTATAGCAACTTGTAATCCTACTTGATCTGATTTATATTTAGTAAGTAAATACTCATGGTAAAGCCTATCTAAAATTGTAGCGTTATCCCCTTGCTCTTTTGCTCTCTCGTATCTCTCTAATACAGCATTAGTAGATTCAATGATGTAATTTCTACCATAAGAAATAGAACTAACTTTTGTTTCTTTATTCTTATCTAAAAATAGGTTATTAGCTATCATTTCAGTTAATAACCTTTCTACATTTTGAGCAACATCAGCATATTTATTTAACCTCATTACTACAGGTTGTGTATTTATTACTATCTCTGTAGCTGTTGCAACTGATTCAGTATCTACAACAGCTCCCCAATGTGTGAAAGTGGCTGTGTCTTCTAATTCTTTTAACTCTGTTCTAGCTTCATTTAAATACTCAATAGCTGGATTAACAAAGCCTGATGCTGGTGCTATTACACTTTCACCCTCTTCTGGTATTGTTAGCCTGTCTTCATTCGTTACATCAGACCTAAACAGCTCCCCTGTACCGTTACAATCTCCACAAGTTTCCCCATCTCCATCTTTACCCAATCCATGACAGGTAGGGCAAAGTGAAGCATAACGCCAGTGCTTAGGAAAACCTTGCTGAAATTTATAGATTGTTTTAACTGATAAATCTCTTCCATATTCCTCTGATAACTCTATAACCTTATCAACAGGAGAAAGTCTTTTTTCGTATCCGATATGCTCAATATCAGAATTAACAACCGCTGGAACAATACCGAAATTATGCTCAAAAGTTTGCTCCTCAATAATGCTAAAAGATTCTTTTGATTGATTGACAACATAGAAAAACTTATCATCTACTACATACCATTGTTTTACCCCTCCATCTAAATCTTTAGGCTCAAATAACAACGCCTCTAAAGTCAAACCGTTAGAGGTATAATTTCTTATAGTGTTAATTGATTTATAAGTGGGAAAAGGTTTAATGTCTAAATCAGAAGAATATTCTAAAAATAAAATACCGTTAGGGTCTTGATGATAAACAGTTAACCAAACAGATTCTAACCAACTCTCCAAACTTTTACCACCTTTTATGTCGTGTAAATGCTCTTGTAGTTCTTTCGTTTGTGAGTCGGTTAGATTTTCATATCTCTTTACTCCACCAGTAGCAGAGTAAACATTATCTGTAAGGCGTAATAAACGCTCGTAAAAGTCTTTTATAGATCTAGCGTACTTCTTTCTAGCTATAGCTTTTTGAGTGTTCTCAATATGCTCTATTTTGTTTATCAATAGATCATTAAACCCCTCACCATCAATAAGAGCTAAAAGCCTTTTGTGATATACTCTAGCATCATCTACCCATTTAGGTAGTTTTTGATTTGCTCTTATGTAATTAAATAGTTGTTCTTGATCTTTGAATATCATAATACAAATTTATTAAAAAATTCTTTTCTTTTTACCTTTGTTCATTTTCTCATAAATACCTGTTAAAGTATCTGGTGCATCATCGTGAGCATTTTTACCTTTTGCTAGAAAACCTGTTACGTCTTTATGAAATTTTTTATACTTTTTATCCCAGTCGTTAGGCATTAAAATATGGTTAATTACATTTGATGAGTTTGATAATATTCTAGCTATCTTATTTTTAGATTGGTGAAAAGATTTTATTTGAATTTTACCATTACCTAAGTCTCTACTTAACCTTTCAATATTACGAGCAAAAGACCTACCACCGTTATTAGATTCAATGTGAGATATAGATACATTATTATCTAGCATAGAGTTTGCTACTATAGGCTCTGTTATTTCGTTTTTCCTATCGTCATATATGACATCTACAACATAAGCATAATCACCGTTTATAACATAAGAAATAGAACAAAGAAAATCACTACCTGTGTCTGCTGTATCTGTGTAATTGTGTACTATCCCTTTAGGTAAATGTGAGTATGTTTTAAACCCCTCACCATATAATAAACCCTCTTTAGCTTTTGGATTCCCTTGATATAAAGCTTCAAACTTTTGAACGTCTAATTTTCTTGTAGCGTTAAGTTTTTCTGCATTGTGTTTAGTGTCCCACAATGCTACGCCGCTTTCTCTAGGGTCTAACTCATTAGGTGAAGATTCTTTTAAGGCTTCAAAATTAATCTTTATAAAATGATCTCTAGGAAGCTTCTCAACTATCTCTAAGGGATTTTCACCCTCTTTTAATGTATGTACTAACCCTTGCTCTTCTAAACGTCCTACTAAGTCGTTTTCACTCCACCTAGTAAATACTATTAATTCCTGTGATTTATTATGTAGCCTTGTTTTTGCTACTGTTGTGTACCACTCCCAAACACGTTCAGAAATGATAGGAGATGTTGCGTCTGCATAATCTTTATACAAATCATCCATAACCAACAAATCAACAGTATTACCTGTTAATCCACCACCAACACCAATAGTCTTTAACCCTCCTTTTTTCTCTATTATTTCAAACTCTTCTGAATTTCTTAGCCATGATGTAGCTGTAACTACGTTTTTAGCGTTTATGTTTGTTTCTGGAAATATACCATGATATTTAGAATCGTCTATTATCCTTTGAACATCTCTATTAAACTTAGCAGCGAATGGATGATTATAAGATACTAAAGCTATCTTTTTATCTGGAAATTGACCTAAACACCAAGCTATACCACGCCTTGAAGAACCCTCACTTTTACCATGTTGAGGAGGCACTGATACTATCAATCTAGGTAATTTACCCTCGTAAAATAACTGTAATAAACCGTAGTAAGTTTTATGAAACCAATTACTATCTTCTTTTATTTTTGGGAATGTATAGCAGCTAAATTGGAATAAATCTCTTCTTGACCTCTCTTGTTTTATT
>Ga0255039_10000139_pt1 | contig 24511 bp, 39 predicted proteins | sample BC1_12_1_MG_FD_181713 | JGI IMG/M metagenome (GOLD analysis project Ga0255039, IMG submission 181713) | Seawater microbial communities from Strait of Georgia, British Columbia, Canada - BC1_12_1 | ecosystem: Environmental > Aquatic > Marine > Strait | place: Canada: British Columbia | collected... | reverse complement strand
TTGTTGGTGGTGGTCAGGTATTTAATCTGGCCGTTAAAGTCACCGCTTGCAGGTAATGAAGAAACAGGCTCGATACCATACGCCCCAGCCTCTGAGAACAAATCATTTACTGCTTGGCTAAAGCTATCTGTATCAACAAACAAAGTAGTCGCACTAGCCACAGATGAAAAGCCAGATACGTTCCCAGAGTAATCGACAGACTTAACCCAGTAATACTTTAAAACATTGTAGCCAAGACCTGTGCGCGTAAAGTTGTCACCGCCAGAGATTGCTATCTTTGTGGCAGTGGCTGAGTTGTTTACGATGTTTTCCCAGACCTCGACATGCGAATAATCAGGCTCTGTAGGGATAATCCACGACAGGGTTATTTCGCGCAAAGAGCCAACAGCGGTCAGGCTGTCAGGTATGCCGCAGGGGTCAGTATCCCCCTCTACAGTTCCAGATAGGGTGACAAAGTTACTCTTAACACCTAGATTATTTATTGCTCTAACGCGAATATTGTAATTCGCAGAAGGCACAACCCCTGTCATTACATACTGGTTAGTCGTAACAAATACAGAATTGTAGTTAGGCTCATCAGTCTGCACAGGGTCATCAATCGAGCCGTAATCTAGGGTAATAGATGCAGCGTTAGTGATTAGCCCCTGGTCGGTGTTGCTAGTGTATGCGTCTGCTATCTCGCCATAATCAACAGTAGCCGAACCGCGCTGAAACTGCACCTCGTACTGGGTGACAAATACATCAGTGGAATCAGTCCACGTTAATCTAAGGGAAGGCAGCAGGGTTCCATCTGAGGCAACAACTGTAGTCGATGTGGCAACCAGATTAGTAGGCGGCTGGGTAGTAAAGCCATCATACAAATCAATCTCACCGCCAGTTGTAAAGTCCTGCTGATCGGATGTCGCCCAATCGAAAATTGCAGAGGCTGTTTCTATTGCGTCTACGCTTACAATTATCGCGCCATCAGAAGATATATCTAACTGGTAGCCAGTAACCTCAAACACTTTCTCAGTCCAGCCCATCTTGGCGTTAGTGACCTTGATATTGTCACCCGCTTTAAACTTTAATGCCGCCAGGTTGCAGGGAATTGTTATCTGCGTTTGCTGCCTTGACTGGAGCAAAGCTATCTTGGCAATGCGCTGCGCCCTTACATTGTTGGTCGTAAAGGGCAGGGGCATATCTAAGTAGATAGGGTCGCCATCTTCTGTGCTGTAGGTGCTGCTGGTTAGCGATGGGTAATCTGCAAGGGTATAGTTTTCTTCCTCTGCTAGATAAACGCCTTTAACGCCATTGTAAAGGCTTCTGCGGCTCTGCTTGGTCTTAACCGATAGACCGCCAACCAGTACAGATTCATCAACTGTAACTGTCGGGGTTACATAGTCAGCACCTACAATAAAATACTCACCGCCTGAGTAAATCAGCTTGCCGCCCATACTAGACAACATGGCTTCGATATTATCTTTGCGGCTGTTAGCAGTATCCACCACGCCATCCAGAACATAACGCTTTTGATTTCCGCTAGGCGATAGGTTGACAGTCTCATCACATAAACTCTGAGCCGCTATTAAAGCCGTTGTATTGACGTTAGAGGCCGATTCTGACAGGCCATACTTTGTATCTTTCAGATAGTCGAAAACGCAGAGAGCAGGGTTCTGTGACCATGCTGTAGTGGCTGTGACAGGGTTATAAACCTTCTTCCCCCTGACCACTGTAGATATGTTCGGCAAACCCTGTGCAAATTGATCTGTATCGTATTTTAGGCGCACATAGATATAGGCTGTGTCCAATAATTTATGGTCGTTAGTCCAGCCGCTAGATGCAGATACTAGGGTGCTGTCAGCAGTTGTTTGTGTTCCATCATGGAATCCTAAATAAACATAAGACCCCCAGTTGCCTTGGAAGCTGCCATCCCAGACTTTTGTGTCGTTAAACCAGACCTCTTCAAAGCCATCAATCGCATGACCCGCAACAGCAACCACCAGATGCAGAAACTCGTTATCAGTCCCAGTCGAATCAAGGTAAACCATTGCCCCGCCAACTCTAGCGCGACCATAGATTAGTTTTCTGGATACAGCAGGTTCTCTGACAGTTACAGAGTTGCCCTGCATTGACGTTCCCATAGATGGCTTTGGCATCAATGCGCGAGATACGACAGAAAGACCAGCACCAATAGCAAAGGCAGTTGCAAAAGAACCTAGCGCAAACCCTGTCGCTAGACCACCGCCTACCGCTGATGCTAATCCTGCTATTGCTGAAACTGCCATTTTACTTTCCTAAAAATTTAGAATAAACGCGCTCTATTAAATCAAAGCCCATTCCTATCATTAGTTTGTCAAAAGGTATGTGAACCTTCGTATTAATCATTACCAATGATACACCAATATCACGACAGTAATCTTCTGCGAACTTGATCAATTTATAACCAGTTGCACCAGCCCTGCTATCGGGCAATACAAAGACAACATCATTTACAGCAAAGTAGTGATCTTGATAATGGATGCTCTTATTAATTACTAAAACAAAATAACCAACTAACTCACCATCATCACGCGCAGTAAATATGTTCAATATCCCTGCTGCGTCTAACTTTGCGTATTCTTTCCAGTTAGGGTTTAGTTTTATCTTGCCCTGATTTAACGCAACAAGCCGCCAGTGTTCTTCCAATAGCGGCTTTATATCTTCTTTAACATTGACCAGACTTTCATGCTGGATTGTTATCATCTGCCTATCCTTGGGTCAGTCCTGCCTCCTGAGTAACTACCCGATGATGCTGGGGTTGGTCTGCCCCAGATTATTTCTTTCTCTTGAATCTTGGTTACAAACTCAAAGCCCTTATCGGAAGGGTGTTCGATCTTTTGATCTTCGCTGGTGTAGCGTCTGACAAAAGCCCTTTCAAATGCGATTAGTTTATTTTCTATGCTTATAGATATGGTCGATGTCTCACCGCTATCGCTGATGGTCATTACATCCATAAAGCCGCTAAAGATAATTACAGGCGATGAAATAAGATCACCGCTGTCATCTAGTGCGCCCAGGCGAATAGTAAGTGGCCGACCCTGGTAGGGTTCATCTCTGGCAATAGTAACCAGCGATTGTTTAATCCCTGTAAGGGTGACAGTTGCGCCATTGGCTTGCAGTTCGGCTGTCTCGCTTACTGTACCGATGCTAAGTAAGTCACCCGCACCGATATAGGAATTGCTATTGAAGGTTAGATTGCCAACACCTGACCAAAAGAAAACGCTGCCAGATGTAAACTCCATATCTATCAAATAGATCGGGCGTACTAATTCAGCGGTTGCGACCGCTTGCATTTCAGAGGATAGGGTGCGGCTCATTAGATTGCCTCAACACAGGCTAGAGTAAATCCGTAAAGGGATGCGGTATCAGTTGACCAGCCAATATCATTAGATGCCATGCGCCACAGGCTCTTTGGTAATGTAAAGTCCAGTGCTGTGCCTGATGCTATATCGCCTCTCAGGGGTGGCTGGAATTTTAACGTACCTGCTCCAGAGGATTTATCCTCTGTAACCATGTAAAGGTAGCTGCCTAGCTGGAAGTAAGTACCCGCAGTAACCGCAGTAGAACCAGAATCGGTAGTCAATTCTTCTGCCCTTGCTGATGTTGTACCAGAAGTGGTACTGGTTGCCGTACTTGTATGCAATGGGTGGCCGAATGTAAACGTACCAGAACGCCCTTTTAAGCCAACAATAAACGCCTCGACTGATCGTGCCTCTGCATGGGTTAAAGGCGGCAGGGCGATCTCTGCTTCCCACCTGGCACCTTGATGCTCATAGACCTGCTGGCTATAGGTAAATGGTGATTCAGATACAGCAACAGTTCTGCGTAATCGCATATTGATCGACTGAATACCGACTGATGGAAATGCTAATGGCATTTTATGCTCCTACTAATGCTTTGGAATAACCACCACCGCGCATTCTAGCGTCTGCAACTGCGCCCTTAGCGGCATTGGCAATCTGTGGCATAAGTGTAGCAATTTCTGCTCTTACTGTCTGCTGTACGCCAGTGGTCACATTAATGGTCTGGTTTACCACTACGCCACCGCCACCGCCACCTAAGTTGTTATTTGGTATAATTGATCCGTTTTGATTTGGAACAAATAATTCTGGGCCACGTTCGCCAACCCACGTTGCTTGTCCTCTATTTTGCGATCCACCTATTGCTGATTGCTTCGTAACTTGTGTAGTCGGTATTCCAAGTGCACCGCCAAGCGCACCTAATATTGGTTGGACAATATGATACTGAACCATCATCTTCACCAATGAATCAATGACTGTTCTTGCCATATCTTTCATGGCATCGCCAAATGATTTTGCGCCAGTAATAGCTTTAGTCAAACCATCGGTAAACGACGATTCTATTGTCTTTCCTACTGTAACCATATGCTCTCGCAAGCTAGGCATAGACTCAGAAACATCTTTAATTGCATCGCCCCACTTGTTAAATATTGTCGGGGTTTTTTCTAACTCATCATTGTTTTGTTTTATCTGACCAAAAGCGAACGCGCTGCTCTCACCAAAACTAATGATTGCCCGACCAGCCGCTTTGATCTTATCTGCTGACTCTTGCCCGAAAGTATTTTCGACAAAAATATGCCCTTCGTCAAAAAACTGCTTTACTTGGTGATATGTGTTTCTAACAGCATTTGCAAATTCTATAAATGCAGACACGCCATGGCCTATGCCCACAATCATATTGCCAAAGCCAATAACAATTTGTTTTATAGTCTCATTAGCAAACTTTTCAACTGACCCGCTTGCCGCTTCAATAGCCAGCAGTAATTTGTTTTTCATTAGGTCTGCTAAATATTCAATCACTGGCGCTAGGGCAGCGGTAATTTGATCTCTAATTCCCTTAAAAAGAGCAAACAACTTGGTCAATGCATCGTTGGCATCTTCTACGCCCTGCGCTGCTCTACCTGACATTACTACGCCAAGTGTCTCAGCTTCTGCAAACATTGCTTTAAGACCATCTCTACCTTCTGCAAGAGTATTAACTAAAGATACACCCTCAGAGTCAAACAGCTTCATGGCAAGCCTGACTTTATCTGCTGACGTTTGCACGTTACCAAAGGCATCAGCAAGAGCGAGCATCTGGTCATCAAGTGATTTTTTCTTTAATTCGTCTGCATTAATATTTAATTCTCGCAAGGCACTTTTTGCCTCGCCAGTTCCTTTTGCTGCCTCTGCAAGTCTGCGAGTAAATCTTTGAGCCGCCATATTGACAGTCTCAACGCTAACGCCTGTTAGTTGTGCAGCAAATTGAAATTTACTCAACGCTTCGGTAGATGTGCCGATCTTGTCAGCAGTCTTTTTTAGGGAGTCTGTTGCAGTTAACGATTGTTTAATTAAAAAGCCAATAGCGGCAGGGCCAGCAGCAGCAATCAGCGCACCTTTCATTGAGAAGGCGGCTTTTGATACTGCCCTAAGACCAGACGTTACGCCACCAAAGGCTTTTTTAGTCTTATCAATTGCGCTTATCGTAATCTTGACGTTTTCAGCCATTGCTCTCACTCATTATCTGGAAATAGGCCAGCCACTCGTTAAAGTGGTTGACAGGCATTTGCTCTGCCTCTGCTATTGTTATGTGAAGCCGATCCGCCAAAGATAATAGATTCATCCTCGATTGATCGGCTCTCAGTTTCCCTCAAGTGCCTCGACAGACTCGATCTCTGCAAACATCTGATTGGCGATTTCACTAATAACATTAGTTTCCTCGCCCATCAAATCCATGCGATCTTCAGCAGATGAAAAAAGTTTATTGCCACTCTCATCCTCTGCCTTCATGCAGATCAAATCTACCATAGCACCGATGGTAGTGTTGTTCAGGAAGTTAGGGTGCTTCTTCTGGAGTTGGTCTAGGTCATAACAGGTAATAGCCCTGCTGTATAACTTAAACGCTCCCGAATCATCACCCCAGGCAGGCACGGATACCTCCCGCGCCTTAACTTCCCTTCTGTTGCGTAGTTCTTTAGCTAATCCCATGGTTTATCCCCTTAATTAAACTTGTGCTTCAGTAACTGCTCCGCTGCACTGGATGGTAAAGCTGGCTTCAACCATGCCATCAAATGCGCCTGTAATAGATCGTGCAGTAACGATTCCACCGCCACTAAAGAAAGTCTCGCCAGAGCCTGTTCCAGTAGGATAGATTTCAAAGTCAATATCAGCACGTTCGTCTAGGATTAGTTGCTGTGCATCAGCCTCGTCCCAGTAACACTCGATAGATACAGTGTTAGTTGCTAGACCCTGCTTGTAGGTTCGGGCAGTATCGCCCATTACTGAATCTTCGATAGTGTCTGCTGAACCATCAAAGGTGAAAGATCGTACCTCGCCAACCACGGCAACAGTCGTGCCTGAGACTTGTACTTTTACTACTCCAGATGCGCCTGTTTTAGTCGCCATGATTAATACCTCTAATTAAATTTAAGTTGTGCCGCGAGTGTACTGATACAAAACGCGTACTGTAATAATGACCCCACCTACAGGGTCAATAGAACCTTGGTCGATCTCGATGCTTGTGATCTGCGTATCTAAGGCATTGCCGCCACGATACCGATCAACATCCAAACCCTCTTCAACTGCCTCGATAATGTTGTTTCGGGCTGTATCAATTACAGACCCTTTTACAAAACAAACCAGTTCATAATCTATTGTAGCCATGCGCTGAGTGATTGACCCGCCCAGGCTGCTATCTTCCCGATTCTCTCCTGCGCTCCTAACTAGGATTGCTGGATACTGGGCGTTAGATAGCTTGTCAAACGCAAACGGCTCTCTCGTCACATACTTAACCGCTACAGGCGATGTAATCGCTTGCAGGGTAGTGACGATATTATTGGCAATGTTTTCTCTTACACTCATTTCAACGCCTTAAAGAATATCTTGCCCAATTGCCTTTCTTCCTGATCGCTAAAGCCAAAGAAGGGTCGCTTCTTATCATTCATTGCGGCCTTTTTCGATTCAGTCGCTCGGCTAAAGAATATCTCAGCCTTTTTACTATCTGCGCTAACTGTCATCGCGCCAAGCATCTGACCAGTAAAGTTTAAATCAGGCTTTGTGCCTCTGCCTTTCTCTGATCTAAATGCTGTATATTCTGGTGTATATGATGCAAACGCACCCTTATAACCTACACCCTTGGCAGTCCTGTCCTGTATGACATTCACGCCTTGCTGGGCAGTAATCAATAAAGCCTGTTTAACGCTTGCCGATAACTCCTTGCCCTTCTTGCCGAGTCGCTTGGCAATCTCTTTGGCGTTGGTGTTTATCTTAACCTGCATTATCTAATCAGCCGACCAGAGTTTACAGATTGCTTTTCGTCATCGTCGATAGTGCTATTGCCATCATCATCGTACTCAACGCCATCTCTCAGGATAGCGTCAAACTCTTCACCATAACGGGCTTTGTAAAAGTCCATCATATTCTGGAATCGGTCATCTTCGACCCAGTTAGTCAGTTGCGGTAATGCGTACCTGGCTAACACTAGATAGGCAGAGCATCGGGTAAACTGTGAATCAGTAAGTTTAGAATTCTCCATCTCGCCAGCTAGACCCTTTTTAGGCCACCACTTAATCCGCAACTCGCGCTCTATATCTGATTGCGCTTTTGCGTGATCGTCAGCGAATGATGTTATGCCCAGCGACAGGATGTCAGGGATTAGATCAACTAAATCTGAGTCTTGAGAGAATGCCATTACCACTTCACCTTATCTGCCCAATATGCCGCTGATGCTGTTTTATCTTTGCGGCCTCTTGCTATGTCTTTTGCAAACCTAGCTTTAAACGCTCTGCGCTTGGCCTTGTCTGCTTCGCTTTCGTTTTTGCGGGGTGGCTTGTTATCTGCCCCCTGAAGGCCGAATCGAATCAAGCGAACCTTGTCACCCTCTTTAGCCAATACTGCATGGCTCTTCTCTGGGTGATTCCTAGTGCGCTTTGGCTTGTTATAGCCATCGAACCTTTCGCCACGATACGTTATTGCCATAGTTACCTCAAAAGATAGCCCCCCCCGAAGAAGGGGCATCCATAGTCTTACAGTGCAGCGTCAGACAGAATCTCGACACCAAACGCATCATCCAACTCAGCAACACCATAAATGGCAGTAGCGTTGAGTTCAAATGCACGAGCAGCAGCATCACGCTGTGGCTCAATCTGGAAGTCGCGCTTCATTGCAATGGCGAGTGCTTCTGGGGCGAATACCGCACCTTTGGCATCGTCGTTGCCGTCGATAGACACGTTAGCTGACTCGTATACATTGATACCAGCGATAGTACCAACATAGCCGTTACGCATTGCTTCGTTCTGCAAGTCGCCACCATTCGGGTTGGCAAAGGTATTGGTCAGGTTAGCTTTCAACTGGTACGCCTGGAAGGGATGTACAACAGCATTGATAGTGCCAGTAACCTTAGCAGCGCGGAGAGTAGCAGCAGCCTTGAACAGGTCAGCTACAGTAATCTCTGCACCAGCAGTACCGATAGAACCAGAGAACCCGTCAAACAGGGCGATCAGGTCAGTGTCTATCTTGGTAGCGATAGCGTTACCCAGAACAGTACCTAACTCTTCAGCAGGATTGCCAGCACCCATAGCAGCCAGGTCAGTCAACAGAACCTGTGCGCCTACTTCGCCAACAGTTACAGAAACTGAAGAAGTAGATACAGTGGTTGAAGTCATTGCAGTGCCTTCAGTCAAATCAGCAGCAGCGATGGCTGGGTACTTAGGAACCTGAATGGTTTTACCAGCTTGTGCGCCAATGTTGTACTGAGTCACTAGACCCATCATTAGGGATTGCTCTTCGGCAGTGAAACGAGCCTGAGCGATAATATTGACGAACAGGTCGTCGAGAGTACTTGAAGTTGTTGCAGCCATGATAAATTGCCTCTAAATAAAATAAAATTGTGGTTTGGTGGTTACGCTTTTTTCATAGCAGCAAATGCTTCTTTGCCGCCATCATTCCAGTTTGCAACCATATCTGCCACAGATTGAGGCTTCTGTGTCGAGCCACCAGCGTTACCCATCGAGCCAATGCCACCTTGGGAGGCTTTGACCATATGCGGGTTTACTGTCAAGAATTCAGCTACCATCTCATTGACTGATAGCAGATCACCGCTGTCATTGTAGCGCGGTGTGCCGTTATCGTCTAGCACCTCTACATTGCCGTCATCTGACAGGCGAGTATTGGTTTTCAGTAACTGAGAAACTTGATTCGGATTCACAGCGTTATTATTGGAAGCCGCGCCCAGTATCGCTCCATCTACTAGCGTCTGTTGCAACTTGCTTTTATAACTCTGTATTTCCATATCTTTCTTTTCAACAGTCTTTTTCAGGATATTGTCGAACTCTCCGCGCTCTTTCTGTCGCTCCAGTTCTGCGGCTTCTTTTTGTGCCAGCAGCTCCTTAGCTTCATCAATGTCTACGCCAGACAGCTTCTTGTCGAACTTGCGTTGCTCCCTTGCAACTCTATCCGCAACAATGCGGTCAAGTTCATCCTGAGTAAAGGTTTTAGTTTCCTGACTTTCTACTGCCGCAGTTTCAGTCTCTGCTTGTGTTTCCATGATTTCGTCGCTCATGTCGCGTGCCTCTTAAAGAGTATTGGTGAATCCGTAGTGTATCATAAATGGTTATTTTTTAACCATCTTCTTCTTTTTCTTCTTTTTAGGTCTGCCGACCTTGCTTCCGTATGTACCTTTACCTTGTGGCATGATTAGTCCTCTAGCACTGGTCTGAAATGATGGCGACAGTTATAGCCGCCCCTTACAATAAACGGATCGCCAGATGCTTTACCTTTCCAGCTACCAGCCCATGTCTCTTCTATCTCTTCAGTGGTAAACACCTGATTAACGTGTTCCCTACAAAATGGCCTAGTATCTCTAATCGTTGTGCCGTAATACTTCCACTTGGTCGCGCCTGACTCTTTACCTATAGCGGTATTAATGGAGGCATCAAACTGCATTAAGCTATCTTGCGCCATCTGGGTACTGTAGCGTCTAAGGTTGTTACCAACTCTATCTCTAGCGTACAGAGTATGCAGTTTTTCTACCGCTGCTGCGCTCTCTGCCGCTGTGCCTGTCCTTGCTACATCAACTAACCGCTGCGCCTCTATGTCATCAGACTGGATGTATACGCCATTTACCGAATGCCGAATAGTCTTTACCGAATCAGCAAACGCCCTGCCTGTAAGGGTGTTCTGGTAAACCTCAGTCGCTATGACATCAAGGTACTCGTTAGCAATAACCTCAAACCCTTGAAATGATAACCGCTGGAGTTGGCTAATTACCGCAGGGCTTGCCGTTGTGAAGCTGCCATAGGTCTTTAACATTGCAGCCGCACCACCTGCCACACCATTGTAGTCGCGTATCATCGCGTCAACAGTCGCCAGGTACGTTTCGTCAATCGCCAGCCTGATCTCGTTACGCGCAGAGATAGCCCACTCCAAATCGAACAGATTGCCATCCTGTAGAGGCGCAGTTGCCATAAGATCAGCAACCCTTTCCTCTAGCGTTACCAGGGCCGCCTGTAGCCTCTCTTGATGGCTATCGGCTAACTTCTCCAGCACTTCCGAATAGGCTGTATCCGCTGGCATTACTCAGCAACATCCTGCTCTGCAAACTGACCTAGCACCTGTGACCCGCTTTCAATCTCAACGTGCGACTTAGCCAGTGCCTCGTCGTCTAAGATTAGGTCGCTGATCTTTTTATCTATCTCCTGCATTAGGGTTACTGACTTAACGCCAGTAGATCGCATCTGCTGTAGGAACAGTAGTTCTTTGTCGTAATCACGCAGGTCGAATGCGTCTGGGTAGAATATCTCTATATCGGGGGTGATGCCCTGCCACTCACAGAACAACTGCCATAGCTGCTCTTCTGCCAGTTCTAGTATGTCGGCCTTCTCTGATAGCTTGGCATTCAGCATCTGAAACTCTGTTTGCATTGCTACGCCTGATTGGGTCATTGCCTCAGTGCCGCGAACAGCGCCCATATGGCTCATGCGATTAATCGCCTCGACCTTATCCTTTATCGAGTTGCGAACAGCGTCAAGGTTCTGACCGCTGGGCTGTAACTGGAACGGCTTTAAGCTGGCATCCATATCATCAGGCATATTAATAATAGCACCTGCTCCCGCACTGGCATCAGTCTGGAATGACTTAACTAGGGTAGGGTGGTTACTGATTCTGATTAATTGTTCGATCTCAGATAGTTCCTGATAGATCGCTCGCTGCATATAAGCCGCATCTGCAATATCTGATATGCCTATACCGCGAACAACTGAACGCTGGGCAGGTAGGAACACAGCAGGAATCTTGCCTAGTGCGTTATCTTCTTGCTCAACCATGCGCTCGTTTTCATTTACCGCATGCCATAGCTGAACGCTGTCTTTAGTCCAGATGCGATACCAGGTATCAGTCTGGGTATCTGTAACGCGGTCGATGGCTTCCCTGATCTTTAAGTACACCAGTTCAAACCTGCCGCTGGCCGTTCTTTCGTACTTCCAGTCAAATACATTCTCAGGGGTGAACATGGTTACATAAGGCCGAATGTCTTGCTCCAACTCTTCCGCCTTTGTTCCTGCTGTAGATTTAGGCTTGTCCATCATCAGCCACACATGGCCGTAAACGCTAGACCAGACCTGTGCCTGTCGCATAAACGCATTAAAGCTGCGCCCATCGAGATCAGCATCATTAAGAAAAGGTTCTAGGGCTACGTTGCCAGCGGCTGAGTTAAACGCTCTGGTTGGTGCTACTCGCCACAGGAAGCTAGAGTAAATGTGGACAATGTTTTTGCAGTGGTTATCTATCGGGGTTAGATCGAGCCTTCGGTTGTACTCATCTTTATCCTCTGAGATGTAGCGCGTTAGATACGCCCCATCTATGTAATCTTCGCCACCCATGTAGCTGCGTAAATAGAATTCCCAGCGCGACTCGTTATTGTCGTATTCGGGGTGAGTTGTTTCGATTGTTTTCATCAAGTCCACCTGGTCGGTTGTGGTGTGTCGTATTCGGTGCGAACTGGGAACAAGTATTCTACCAAGTAGCCAAGGGCATCGTTCATATGATCGAACCCGTCTTTATTTGGTATGCTCGTTCCTTCTTTGTATGTCTGCCGTTCAAGCGACTTAATGGTCTGCTTGCATTTAGGGCTGATATACAAATGCCGTTCACCATCACTCGACAGTAAACGACTATTTACAGCATTAATTCTATCCCTAACTAATGCGTGAGTTTTCTTCGCCTTAACGCTAAATCCTGCGTTTTGTAAGATCGACAAATCAGTGCGACCGCCAGCAGATGTTTTCCGCTGTCTTGATGCTGGGTCAGGATAGATAATAATATTCCGAGTCGGGTAGCGGTCTATAATCTCCGCAACCATCTCATCGGTATTTGATCCATACATGACTATCTCGTCAACTGCATACAGCGTCCCGCCTTTACGCACACAGATAACGGCAGACATGGGATCAAGGTTAAAATCCATACCAATATGGAGTGTACCATTATCATCGTCTAACGCCAACACAGACTCTTCGCGGCTAAACGAGTAATAAATCAATCCTGAGTAAGTAACAAACTCCGCGCAGTATTCCTGATTAAAAGTGCGCTCGTCTAAATCCTGTTTAGCTTGCTCTATTTCTGTTGCAGGAACATTGCCGCCCTCGATGGTGGTGTACTGGAACGACTCCCAATCATCTGCGCCATCAGTGCCTTTTGCCCATAGGTCATAAAAGTGATTGCGGCCTTTAGGTGTACCGATAAACAGGGCTGACCCTTGCCTATCAGATAGAGATGGCCGTATTACCTCAAACCATGCCTCTGGCCGCATATCTGCAAATTCATCTAGCACAACAAAGTCTAACGCCCTGCCTCTTAGGTTGTTTGGCTTCTCCGCACCCTTGAGGCTAATCACTGACCCGTTAATCAATCTTACAGTCAATGCGCTTTCGTTGGTTTTAGATATGTATTCCTGGGGGATAGTGTGGATAAGCATTAGCCAGGCGATCTCTTTGGCCGAGCCATAGGTAGGGGCAACATACCAGCAGTTCTTATCCTTGCCGCTGGTCGCTGCCTTTAACAGTTCGCCAGTAGATAGAAACGTCTTACCGAATCGCCTACCCGCTACGCATACCCTAAACCTGCTAGGGCTACAAAATATCTCACTCTGAGGCAGACTTAATTGCATTGCCATCTACTATGATATTGATCGGGGGTATATCCTGCGCCTCTGGCTCTGATTCTTTCCAGCCAGCTTGCGTTTTAAGATAGAAAATATTGGCTGCCACGTTGCCCGCTTTGGCTAATTGTATAAGGTTCACCCCCATAGTAGCGCACTGTTTAACCCTGCCCTTTTTATAAGCGTCAGAAACCTCGGGCTGTCTTTCTTCAATAGCCCGCAGGGTTGTTTCGGAAATGCTGAAGTAATCAGCGACCTGGCCTTTAGTAAGTACAGCCGCTAATGCTTCAAGCTGGGTTATCTGCTCTGGCGTAAACTCAATCATCGGTCTACCGCCACCATCGCCTTGATTACCTATCTTCATTTTAAAGCCTCTCTCCTTGGGTCTAAACCTAAAGCGCGTTTTCTTGCCCTTTCTGTTGTTTTTTCTTTAGACCTTAAAAGTTCACTTTCTTTAGGCAGGCAATGCTGTAAATTTGATAACGTATAAAACACAACACTAGACCTTTCCCAGTTTTTTGCTTTTGGGATGATAGGCGTAACGCCATGCGGTATGTTCACCCCATCAACTATAACTAAAGCACCATGCGACTGTTCCAATGCCAACCTGAATTGCGGCATAACAAAATAACCCCCATCAGCGTTCTTTTTTGAAATTAAAACATTACTATAGACACCACCGAAATTTGCCGCATCTTTATGGTACCCGATAGCATAATTTTTATTGACGTTCACTGTCGTAAATGGTGTCCCTGTTTTTTTCCAATCACTATCAATATTAGCAACAAAATCGACAAATTGCTGTGCCACTTCTGGGAATGATTCTTTATATATAGCCCACAAGTACCGCCCCACTTTATTCAACCCGTTAAATACTTCGGGTTGGGCTTTAGTTTGCGCTGAAAAACGGCAATAATCCTCCCTTACAGCTACCCTCGGCAATGCCCCATATACTGCTGACATTTGCTGTACGCCTGATGTCCTTGCTGATTTAGCGCATTTAGCCTTATTGGTGCAAGCGGTCAGCAGTGCCAACTGTTCTTTTGGTAGCCGCCTATAACTACAGACAACTTTACCACCTAAATAAATATCGCAGTCATAATTTATAACAGAATCATAATGTGATGGTTCTGGGGTTTTTCCTTTAAATTTTTTGTAATCAAATCCAGTGTCTTCTGGGTAAAGTTTAGCTACCATTTCCCTGCCCCACTACGCAATATTCCATATACGAGCGTCGAATAGTCAGTTGCGCCTGTAGCCTCTAAACCCTTGTCAAGCAAACCGACAACAACAGACAGTTCTTCTTCACTGTATGCAAGCCGCAATATTTTAGTATCACCGCCTAAATAATTTTCTAACTTTTCCTCTGGCGTTAAACCTAGGTCAACTTCAGTAGGGTCAAGCAAGTCCATAAAATCATCATCAAACCCTAACAAACTAACGTCAAAATCAAGTTCTGTAAGTGCCTCAATTTCTAGGTTCAATGAATCTATATCCCACCCTGCATTTAGAGCCAGTTGATTATCTGCTATAACGTATGCTTTGCGCTGCGCCTCTGTAAGCCCTTTCAGTGTAATGGTTGGCACTTCATCAAGCCCTAGCTTCTGGGCCGCCATAAGCCGCCCATGACCCGCTATGATGCCATCACCCTCATCTATCAAGATGGGATTGGTAAATCCAAACTCCTTGATGCTTGATGCTACCTGTTGCACCTGGTTGTCGCTGTGCGTTCTGGAGTTGTTTATATACGGAATTAAATCCCCTGGCTTCCTATAGTTTATACTTAGCATTAAACCTCCGTTCCAAATACTTCATCTGCGGTGAGTGTAGGTTCTTCTGGCGTTTGCTGCTCGATCATATCTCCAACAGCATCATCAACCGACATTGCCCAGTCAGCTAGAGCCTCGCGGATTGTGTGACGTTGGACATCGGTTTGCAAAATAGAATCCATGATGGCATCGAACTGAGCCAGGTGATCTTCTAGCTCGAAAAATAGGCATTCATCTATCCGATTTGTGACTTTGATTGAGTCCATAACATACCCCTAGCGTAGATGGATAGGGGCATTGTATAGGGTTTTACACAGGAATGTAAATTATCTTAGATCGTCTGCTGCTACTGCGGTAAGTGAGATAAGGGTAAAGATGATTATATATAGCACTGTTGCCTCCTAGTTGATTAAGGCGGCATATTACAGACTATCGGTTATGATCGGAAATGCTTGTTTCTTATCAGCTTTATACCACTACTGATATGCATTTAAATGTATATTCTATGGCATAAAAAACCCCTACAGAGCGTATCTAGTAGGGGGTGGGAAAAGAGAGTGTCGAAAACGTATAAACACTCTCACAGGATTTGTAGCCCGTTGCGGCTCCCCAGTGGGCTAGTCTGGGTCAAAAGGTCAAAGTAACCTTGGCCTGATGCGTATTGGTCGCCAGTGCATCAACCTGACAGGAAGGGAATATGAACCCCTGACCGATGAATTTACCCGATTAGCGATACCAACACCGATAACGCTATCAATACCCCTGCAAACTGGCCTCTAGTAACCTCTACAGGCGTTTTAAGCCATTCTTTTGCCCTACCCATTGCGTCGCTTTGGTTGGCTTCTTTTATCGCCTTGTCTGCGAATTTGTGGGCTTCTTCCATTGCCTTTTCGATCTTGCTCATCTTTCACCTCTTTGCTTTCGATTGCGGGGTATAACTCTCTCAAACGCTTCCACTCATTTACCGAATTTAGTGTTCCCATGTAAATGCCCTTGCTATGTTTTGGTAGTTGCAGAATTCCTCCCAGACCTTCTCCCTCAGGGTATCTTCCATATAAAGATATATTCTACCCCTTATTTCTTCTTCGAATTCAGCATCATTCAAGATAGCTTTAAAGTCATCTAGTGCCTCAGACCAGAACCCATCATCATCGCACTGGTCGCGGTATTCATTCTCTTTCGACTTAAAGTAGTAAGCAAGCGATCCAGATGGTAATGCTTGATACTGGCCTATGCGATAGGTTAAATCCAGTACCGCATCAAAGTTATCTGAGCAGGTGTGTGGGAATATATCATCTAGCCAGGTCGGGTGCATTCTTAGCCAAGTGTAACAGGCAGCATCTTTCTGGCTGTCGCTTAATTCGATCAGGTCACCATCCCATCTATCGTCGATTGATGTAATCCAGCCCACAAAGTCTTTTAAATCAGCTTTCATATTATTCTCCTTAAAAAAGCCCCCCGTAGGGGGCAAGAGGGGGAAACTAGCAAACACCATATTTTAGACAGTCGGTGTATTCCATATTAGATACAATGGTAAAGATAAGAAACAAAATACCTGCGGCCAGTGCTGCTTGGCGGCTTTCTGCGCGTTTCTTGCGCTCAATTTGTGCGGCTGCTTGGCCGACTTTATAAGGATGGTTGATCATATTATTCCCCTTGATTGATTGCCCCCCGCAGGGGGCGGTTAGACTATTAAGCTATCAAATCTTCGTTCCAAAAAACCTCGTAGTAATCAACGCCATTTACGTTGCTAGGAAAGCATTTATCTACATCTAATACACCTTTTGCAACTAATGAAGATAATGCACCTCTTAGGGCTGTAGGGTTATCCTTCACTAGGTCATGGCTATAAACGCACTCTGTCTCTTGCAATATTTCTTTTAGAGTGTCGATAATTTGTTGCTCAAGATTTGTAAATTTCATTTGTTTAATACCTTTGTTTTTTGAATGTAGGTGTATTAAATACCCTTTCCCCCCTAAAGTAAACCCTTTTGTATATAACATTATGGAATAAAGGATTTGTTTTTATAACTTTACATCTCACCTATGCGCCATTCCTCTTCCTTAATCTGCTCTTTTAAGTCTCTGGCAAACTGTATTACCTCTTCCCTGTTAAACTTGGGCGATGCCCTCCAAGCCAGACGCTCCATAGCCTTGACCCTTTTCTCGCCATAGGTATCGGCCATATATTGCCTGTATCTCAGAACATAGTGGGCTTGCTTCATGCCCCACAGGTTACAGCTAGGGCATTGGGGGTGGATGTTTTCCTCGAATAGCTTGAAGACTGTTCTGCCCCTGGGTATAAAGTGACCTCCCTGCATGGCCTTATAGTGGTCTACCTTGCCGCAGGTAACGCACTGACAGTATCCATTGTCATCTGATGCCTTTAGCCTAACCAGGCGCTGCATCAGCTTTGCCGCTTTCTCAACCTCTTGAGCGACAGTAGATTTCTTCCTCTTCGCCATATTCTAACTCTAGTAATAATTCACAATAGTGGATGATCTTTTTTATATCTTCTGCGCCATTCTTTGACCTGTGACGCGTTGCATATTTAACGATACAGCCGTCGATGAAAGAAAGATGGTTCTTCGTGATGTACTCGATTGGCTGGATAGCCAGCTTGTAGTGATCGCCACCCTCCTGTTTGTTGAGTGCGCTCATTCTTCTGCCTCCGAATCCACGACTTTAATTTCACAAGGAACCCCAATATTACAATAAGGGCAAATACCATAAGCGTTATCATCGTCGCCAACCCAATACTCAAGGCCATTACCGCAATCGCAAAACTGTCTAACAGCATGAATCCCGTTCTGTGGAAAGTTGATAACATTGCTCATTTATTCCCCACTGTAATTTTAACCCTTGAATCTTCTCCGCTGTCTTTATGATAAACCACGGCAGTCATTGATCGCTCTGCGCCATACCCTGAGTCTGAGTGCCATTGGTCGGTACTGGTCAGGCTGCCCCAGTGTTCAAAGTGCATCGAGCCAACTTCCCTAGCGGTATGATGGTGGATATGCCCCAAGTGACAATAGCGGTTTTTAGACTGTGACCATTCATCGTCAAGATTCTTAATTACTGCCTGTAGAATCTGCTCGTGCTTCATCCTGTCGCCATGATGGAAAACAAAAAGATTATTGTTCCATTGGTAGTGTATAAACTTGGAATAATTAGGCAGCACATCTACTCGCTTTTCTTCGCTATACAGTAACTCTATGCAGCTAGATAGGTGACAGGCCATATCAGAATCATGGTTGCCGCGAACATTAATCACAACGACTTTTTTATGCACTGCGAGCATTTGGTCAATTAGAATCTGGAACAGCCGTCCTGCCAGCTTAAAGGTCTTTCCAATGCGGGTGTCGACATCAACCCTAGTACCTGCGGTAGTTTCATTCTTGCTCGAATCTGCATGAAAGAAGTCCCCAACATTTAGCAAAACACCAACCTCCGCATCACCTACGCGCTTGGAAAGTCTGGCGGTTGCATCAATAAGAATCTGTGTGGCTATCTTTATGTCCCAGTCATCATCATCTAGCTTTGTTTCAGAGTCGGCCAGCATCCCAAAGTGATGGTCGCCTATCATATACATGGCTAAATAATCTGCGTTGACTTTGGCAGGGGGCTTGGCTGGTTTTTTTAAGCCCTTTAGGTCATCGGTGAGGCCATCAACTACCGCGTCAATCTTGGCCTTCATATCGCGCTTGTGCGGCTCTTGGATAACCCACTGAAGCGCAACAGAGCCATCGTCTTTATAGGCAGTAGATATTCGCTTTGCCTCAAACCCCTCTGCGGTCTGGTGAACCAAATCCCTATGCGGTGATACGCCCTGGCTTGCTGCAAGACTTTCCAACCTGCGGAGCATCTTATCTATGACGCGCCTTCCGCACCCTAATGACTTAGCCGCCTTATTTGCCGACCCTTCACTAATGACTGCATCCAAAACCTGGTGATGCCTTGCTGTTGTTGCAAATTCCTTTAAAACCCTCGGGTCGATATTTGCCATTACTGCTCCTGCTTGGCCTGTAGTTCGGCATACTCACTCTCTGCGGGTATTGATAACCGAATGCCCTGCTTATTTGCCCAATGATACACGTTATCCAAAAAGTGTACCATTTCGCCTTTTGATAGCTTGCTGGTGCTTCTTACCTGCTCTGGGATGTGCTGGTTGCCTATCGAGTAACTGTCAACACCCAAGAAACGCTTTTTAAGCCACAGCTTCCACACCTGATCGGGTTCCGCGTGATCTATCTTGTGGCCTTTCTTTGCCATTTCTGTGGCTATCTCCCTATACCAAATATGACTCATAGCGTTCTGGCTTAAACTTCTGGGGCTTTCATACTTGTCTAGCTTCACCACCAAGGGGTTATCAAAATCCCACGACTCGATGCGCTTCAGGATAAAAGGTAGTTTTGCCTCTACCTCCCGCTTATCGTTAATTCTTACATGGTCGCCCTGTGTCATAACTTCACCCCCAGCCAGCTTTGGGATAGCCTCTCGCTTTTAGACTCCAGACGCGGCTGCCGCTTTACCCTTTCCCTGCGCTCTTTGGTGTAGCCCTTTCTGGATGTATCTGGGTCAAAAATAAACTGCCGCTTTGGGGCCAGGTGTTTAGGCTCACAGAATGCCTCACCATAAAGCCGACCTTTAATAGTTGCCCTCATCACCCCACCATCTTCATGGTTTTGCTGCGTCCAGTCGCTGTACTCCTTATGGGTGTAGCATTCACCGCTGACAAAGTAGGGATGCTCACCCTTAAACTCGACATATCTTGGCTTGTTTTTACTAGGCATTTTTTAACTCCCCATCGAAATAAAAACCGCGAGTTTTTAAATAGTGCTGCTTCATCATTAGGTAGTTATCGCCATCAAGCCAGCTTATATCTGTTAGCTGCATATCAATGGTCTTTGCCCTAATGCTGTCAGACTTGCCCTGTTGTCTAGCTTGAGGCGACCCGCCCCTGTCCTGCGCTCTGGCAAGCCAAGAGTTTACAAAGCGTTTGATGCCTTTAATGGTCTTTCTTTTGGTAGGGTTAGCGTCGCACCATGACTCCATGGCTGCTAGTTCTTGATGGACATTAATAGCAGGGTACGTTCTCTGCCAGGCGATTACATCGGCTTCCTCTGGTTGCCAATCTTCTTTAGTATTTAATAACATTAGTTCCCCCAGGTTATTTCTGATTTATCAAACATAATTAGCGGCTCAATGTCATCAGGGTTAGGCTGTCTGCCATTAGCTGTTCCCCCTGCCTGACTGACCTTAAATTTTGCCCTGTGCATTAAACCATCATGGACAATAATATACCCAAATCGGTTATCTTCGCGAAAAATAAAATATGACGGGAGCATAGTCACCTGGCTTAGGTGTACCATTTCCATATATTTAGGAACATTTAGCGCACAAAACGCCTTCTTGTTGTCCCCGTACCATTTACACTCTGCCCAGCCCAGCATATCCCCGCGACCATCTGGCTCTGCCCCGTTGTGAAACCAGCCATCTAGCCTGTACTTTTTAAGATTAGGTGACTGCTTGTGCATACACCCTAAATGCTTTGCCATCGCGATTAGCAACCTTTCTTCGTGCGATTTATCAGCTACTGTTTCGCGCATCGCTATCACAATTCGCTCCCAGACAGTCTATTTATAATATCCTGCATAGAGTAAAAATCTATATCGCAATAACCTCCACCTATAGTTACCCTGACTCCTCGGGTGCCAAATATCTCACACTCAGACTCAAAGAGCATAAAGCCCTCATCGCCATCAGTGTAAACGCAGCCTACCAGATCATCTTCTTCAAAAAACACATAGCCAAACTCAAAAGCCTGTGTCCAGTTAATAAAGCCTTCTTCACTCATACCAACTCGATGGCAAATATCTTTGTAATCAATGTTCATTTTATGCTCCTATGGCTCGGAAAGCCTCGCCTGGTAAATTAATAAATTATTTTTTAATAACTTTTTTAAAAGCGTTATAACCCTTTTACTAGAGTCAAAGTAAATTTACGATCTGAGGGCAATGCGACTCAGCGGTTTATTTGTATTCGTATCGAATCTCTAATCTATCCCTTAGCAGAAACCGATCTGCTGCGGGGGCTATGCTCTGGAGGGTCAACCACGCTCTGACGTTTAATCTAAAGAGTTCGTCAGCCACTAGCCCGAATACTTTTTGCACCTTAATCTATCCAAACTACAAAGTAAACCTATTTGCCTACTTATAACCAAATGCTATAAAAGCATCAATCGTTATACCCAAGGCAGAGCATAGTAACTGGATAGTGTGCAGCTTTAGGTTACTGCTTTTGCGCCATCTTAATACCTGCTGTGGCGATGTGTTAGCTAGTTTTGCAAGCTGGCGGCTGTTTACGCCCTTGCCTTTCTGTGCAGCAATTAAGCATTTGCCTGTGTCGATCAATTCCATCACTCAAAACCTTATGTTATATTAATTGGGCGGGTTCCCCCGACTCGCAACCTCCTATGGTTTGCCCCCGAAAGCAGCGATGCTCTAGGGGGCTTTTTTTACCTTAAAAGGGTATATCTTCGTCCATTTCCTCGATAGTCAGATCAGCTTGCTTTGCAGGGGCTACCGCTTGGCCATCAGTAAAGAAAACCTTTACGTTGCCCAGTATAGGCGTTTGCACCTGTGCCTCGCGCTCTTCCTTGGTGGTTGACTGGCTGATAAAGCCATTGTTCTCATACTGGTCTTGCTGCTCGGTATCCACAAAGGTCGTCAGGTCAAGATATGTTCCCTTTGCGCCTTTATACAGGCGTGATTTATCAATCTTGGTTACATCAATTCTTACAGATAATCCTACTTTCATTTTAACTTCTCCACTTGGTTTAGTATTTCAGCCACAGCCCTTTGGACTTCGATGGCTAGTTTTGCGATGTATTCCTCATCGCGATCAACCCTCACTAGAACGTGAGGCATTTCTGGGTGATAGGCAAAGAAGTCCCACCAATCACGTTTGGTTATCCACATACAACCTTGGATTTGTTGCCAGTATTTCTTGACCCCAACCTGGGGGTCTCTAAGATAGCTAACCATCGTTTTAGGGGCTGGGCATTTTATCTCTAGCCCCCCCTGCTCCAGTATCAAGCCATCAGGCGAACAGCCAAACTCAAAGCTAGTGTCGAGAATAAAGCCAGTCTCGATTACATCATTGCCAGATATAAACTCGTATGCCTCCCTAGCTTCTGGCTCTAACGCTGTGCCGCGCTCCATCCATTCGGTAACATGAAACGGCTCAGATTGCCCTGTAAGGCGTTCCGCGATTAATTCATTGACATACCCATCAGCAGAAGTAGATGGCTTCCCAGTAAGCGTAATTAGCTTGGAAAACATACTAGCGGATGGCTTGCCCAGTCGTGCAGCAAGCCATTCTGGTGAACCCTGCTCATGTTCAAGGATAATCACTTCTTGGCCTCTAGTGCGGCAACAGCGCGATCAAAGTGCACCGCTAGAATCTGGTCAACAGAACGCACCTTCATCCACTTGCAGAATTTCTCTCTGTCAGCACCAGTCTCGTCAATCATTGCCTTAAGCTCCTTTGCTTGATCACCAGTAATAACAGCATTTGCAACGACAGGGTTAATATCTTCGCCAGCATATATGTAGTGACCAAGGCCAAACATTGCAAAGCATTTAACCAAACAGCGCATTTTGCTAGAGTTAATAGCAAATTTGTCAGGGTTGGCTATTGCCTTGTTTCTATGGTCCATGACAGGTAGCCACATATGGCGCATCATCATCTGTTCGCGCTCTGTGCCAGTGTGAATATGTACCACGCAACTAATTTCAACAGTGCCAGTATCTTGGCATTTATCCTCCTCAAAGGAATAATGTAGGTCTGGGTAATGCTCCATCATAGTGCCGTAAGCCCAAGCCCACGACAGATATGATAGGTTGCCTTTTTTCTCAATATGCTGAGATACATCGATGGCAGATAAAGTCTGCCAGACTTCTTTAGATAAACTCATTTTGACCTCCTACAGTCATTTCTTTGGCGTACTGCTCACCATATCCAACATAGTAAGCGTCTGATTGCCCCTCTAGGGCAGAATAACCTAAAACGCAGTCGTACTCACCGCGCTCCAGATCGTTAAGATCATTAATATCGTTCATTTTATTCCCCCTTATAATGTTCAGCTATTTCTTCCCAGTTGATGCCGTCAAAGTCAAGAAAATCCATAACAACTGCGTCGAGATGTTTTGTTTCTAGCTCAAAATGGTCTAACCATATTTCTTTAATAAAGTCAGCAGTAACTTCAATTCCATCCTCAGTATATCCATTTAGCAATTCACCAAAGTGCAAATTTATCAACCAAGTGTTTCTGTTAGTCCAGCCGTTGTAATCTGACATAATTTATTACCTTGTTTTATTGAATGAATGCACATTGTGGCCTATCTAAACCATAAAGTAAACTGTTTTGTAAACCAACAGGCAAAAAAAAGCCCCGCACTTAGCAGGGCATGTTCTATGTGGAACCTAGTATGACCAGATAGCAGGGCAGGGGAACCCATCATCCTCAGTACAGGCATCTAGGTGGATAAATCTGCCGCCACCCTTCTGCTGTATGCCGATTCGCTTAATACCATGCTTCTGAGCCACTTTAATGATCTCTAACGCCTTTTCTCCGTTGGCTAGTATATCAACCGCCTTGCCAGTTGTATGCGCCCCTGGCACCTCTTTACGCACTTCTATGGGGTGTTGTGGGCTTCTGTAGGCAGATGACAGGGCAAAGCTAAAGCCGCACTCATGTCGGATAGCATTTAGGGTAGCTAGGAACCCCAGGTCGAACCCATGCTCACCAGTATGCTTGCAAGCCAGTTCCTTGGGCTTAAAGTAATTAGGTTTGTCGTCTTTCTTTTTGGTTGCTTTAGCCATTATTTGTCCCTCTGTACGCCTTTAACCTTTTCCACCGATCTCATCGCTCCAAGTCCGAGCATACCCATCAGAACAGGCATCATCTCGCCAGTAGGGATTAAGGGGACACTGACATCGGAGCCGACCAGTTCTAAAATCATATTGGTGATTGGAATGGTGATAAAGTTACCCGCCATGCCCAGTACGCAGACCCAGCCGATTGCTGGCCGCCATCCTGCGACAAATAAACTCTTGTGGGCAGCTTCTGCCTTGTTGACCTCTAGCTGCCCCATAACACTTTCATGCGCCTGTTTTTCTGCCATTGTCGCAATTTCATGCGCCAAAGCATTCTTTTGATCTTTATCCTCGATAAACTTATCTAAAAGACCAGATATAGGCTGTGCCAGGGTTGCCAGTAAACTCATAAGATACCTTTCTCAATTAAGAATAAACCGATTATCAGGGGGTAAATGCCCCACAGCATCATTTCGCTTTTCTTGAATCGCTCAGAGCCATCATCCAACCGCTTCTCAATATTAGCGTATCTGATAGCGCATTCCTTCTCGTGCCCTTCTAAGCGGATCAATGCTTCCTTTACAGTTGCCATTATGAATCCTTGACTAATATTGCTTCGATAAAGATTGAGACTTCGTTTTCGGAGCTGCTGCTTTTTGCCTCAAAATGAAAATCTGATTTCTCTGTGATCT
>Ga0255039_10000137_pt1 | contig 24867 bp, 17 predicted proteins | sample BC1_12_1_MG_FD_181713 | JGI IMG/M metagenome (GOLD analysis project Ga0255039, IMG submission 181713) | Seawater microbial communities from Strait of Georgia, British Columbia, Canada - BC1_12_1 | ecosystem: Environmental > Aquatic > Marine > Strait | place: Canada: British Columbia | collected... | reverse complement strand
GCAACGGGTCTTCGTGCACGATGATACAGGCAAACAAGGGTGATTGAGGGGTCGAGGGGGATATCGACATGCGATCGCAACATTCGAGGGGAGATCGACACATGGTCGCAACATTCAACCCCACTGCCTCCTAATTAGCGATGGAACCCAAACAGATAGATCACATCGCTCTCTCTCTTGCGCGCAGGCGCATCAGAGAAGGGAGAGGCAGGTAGTTAGCCATGTGATAGTGATACACGACCGGAGTAACCGTTCCTCCTGAAAAGCCTCTCTCTTCTCTGATTAAGAGAGAGAGAGAGAAGCTGAACACAATCGGCTGGCACAGTGAGCTGAACACACGCTGCCCAAAACCACAGCGCACACCCCCACAGTCAACGACAAGTCAACTCCATCGAAGGAGTACAACTTCCCAACCCGAACTCCCCCCAACGCTATGAGAAAGAGAAGAGAGTTAGTGGGCTTGACCTTCGGACACGCTACGACAGCCAACACAAATACCACACGCCTGAAAGCATGCGGAAGCTATGTCTTGGGCTTGACCTTGACCTGGCCCTTGACCTTGCCCTTGACCTACGGACACGCTACGACAACCAACACAAACACTACAAGCCTGCGTGAATGTGGAAGCTATGTCTGATGTCGTGGAGAGCTGACTACCCGACGACATAACAGGTGTAGCCAGAACACTAGGTGGCGACAAGCTGACCAGGGGATTGTGGTGCTGGTCGCCGAAGCCTGTGACGTCTGTCACAGGTTGTCTTCGTCTGGGACTACTAATCCGTTGGGAAGCAGAGCCGCACCCTGTTGGAGGCCGATGCGCCTACAGGGGGCACGTATATATACCGTCATCGGTCGTTTTCTCTGGCGGGACAACGGCTACTGACCGTGTTCTTCCTCATTTGCTCTCTCTTATAGCGTGTCTGGGCAACCCCTTGCGTTCTTGGGGAGCGAGAGATATAGCTTTATTCCCCTTCCCCCCGACCTCCCTACGTTTATCGGCACGATGTCACCGTGGCAAGCTCGTACTTGCCAAGAGCTAGGCAGGTGGGTTGCTATTCGGCTACTGCCCGGCTCCACACAATGCCCCACGGCGGGCGATGTATCCGCGTGGGTTACGGACCGCCACTCCTGGCTCCCGGCTTTCGCCTGTGTCACGGGATCTCGGGGCGTGCTCCCCGCAGTACTCTCACTGCGTCTCTATTGTGGCTTACTCAGCCAGGGGTCCGTGGGGCTGGGGTCATGTCTCGACACTACACCCGTGGGTCGATCCCGGCAAGCTCTTCGAGTCGGGTAAGCAGTTCGCCGGGTGCTTCGATTCCTTCGGCGCAGCAGCCGCACCAGCCGCCGGCTACGCCGACGTTCTGTTTCCCGTGGAGGTCGGTGTGGATGCTGAGGGCTACTCCCTCTTCTACGTTGAGGAGCCATTGGAGGATTTCGGTATCGGTCATAGCATTCCTTGACATGGGTCGACGTATGTGTCTATCTTACAGTCGTCGACTTGGGCGGTCGACTCCTAGCGTCGATCCAATAGGATCCGCGAGCAAAGGTCCCCGGTTCCTCCTTGCCGGGGGCCTTTGTTGTTGATAGGGTGAGTGTGTCGGGAAAGTCCCGGCGTAAGCAACTAAGGCTTCACCCGAGTAACGCTCGGTTTTTTGATTACACATAGGAGAGGCCCCCCATTCCGCCCGGGGGGCCTTTCTGCGTTACAGGATCTCGTCTGTCTCGTAGGGGGGCCACTCCACTGAGCCGGTCACCTCGATACCCACCCGACGTGCGTTCTTAGCTGCCCATTTCTGGTAGCGCTCCCTCACCGAGTCGTGTTCCCAGTGCTCCATGATTTGAGAGAGGGCGTTCAGGAAGCTATGCACCCAGTAGACCTCCATGGGTCCTTCGGGCAGCTCCGCCCATAGGGATACGCACATGGGGCAGTAGACGTACAGGTCCCAGTGAAATTGGGATATCCCTGCCGGGATGTTTTCGTAGCACACGGAGCAGTCCAGAGAGATTTCCGGATCCAGGTCGTGGTATATCGGCGGTATTTCCATGGCCTTCATAGAGCTACCCTACAGTCATGGCAGACGACGGTGAACGTAAGGTCGATTGGAAGAAAATCGACAAGGACGTGAAGCCCGCCCCCAGGGTAGGCAAGGATGGGATCAAGCGAAACAACCCTTACCAGAGTCGTTCTGCTGCGGGTAGGGACCGGCGCAACGAGTTTGTGGAGGCGTTGCACGAAACTGAGGGAAGTATCGCTAAGGCCCTTCAGAGAACTGAGTGGAGTCGGCCTGCTTATCAGAAGATGCGGGAAAGGTGGCCCGAGTTCGCTGCAAAGGTGGATGCGGCGAGGGGGCTGGATCCCCGGGGCTTCGAGTTCACTGGGGATTTCGCAGAGTTCCGCAAGGAGTTCTTCGGGTTTGATACTTCGTGGTATCAGCATCTGATTGTTGAGGCCCTTCAGGACAATAAGGGCGGTGGTGGCTCAATCACGATGATCCTTTTGCCTCCCGAGCATGGCAAGACGTCCATCCTCGAGGATTGGAACAGTTTCATGCTGGCGATGGACCCGAATGTGGCGATCACGGTCGGCTCGGAGCGTCAGGAGATGGCGAGGAAGGTTCTGCGGCGGGTTAAGCACCGCATGGAGGACGGTGGCCCTACCCCGGAGTTCATTGCACGGTTCGGTCCGTTTGCCCCGCAGAAGAGGGGGGCGCATTTCCGTGGTCATCAGCCGTGGGGCGCTGACTTCTTCGATGTGTGGAAGAAGAGGGAGCATGATGAACGTGAATACAGCATGCAGGCGTTGGGTATCAGCTCTCAGATTGCTGGTACGCGAACTCACCTGCTTCAGGCAGACGACATCACGTCTCTGAAGAATTACAACCAGACGGACAAGATCGTCGAAGTATTCCGCCAGGACTGGTTGTCTCGCCCGGGCACCACTGGCAGAACTGTGATTCTTGGGACTCGGGTCGGCGAGATGGACTTTTACGAGACGATGGAGTCTGAGGGTCTGGTTGACTCGTTGATCAAGCTTCCTGCCATCAACGATGACGGCGAGTATCTGTGGCCTGAACGTTACAGCGAGCGGGACTATGAGCGGATGCGTAGAAATGTCGGCGAGGATGCTTGGTGGCGTAACTACATGCAGAAGCCGAGAGCTGTCGGGGACGCCACCTTTACTGAGGAGGCCCTAGAGAAGGCTTGCCGTAGCTGGATCACTCTCGACAATGCGGCTCTGCCTGGGTACCCCATCTATGTCGGGATCGACCCGGCCCTCGGTGGTATCTGCGCTATTTCCGCTTGGCAGCACGCCGCCAACGAACTTCGTCTGGTCGCAGCACGGACGATATCTAATCTCAGTCGTGCGGAGCAGATCATGCAGGAGCTGGAAGCCATGGTCTTGATGCTGAGAGATCCGGCGAAGGAGATCTTTGTTAGCGATGTCATCATTGAGACGAACGCATTCCAGAAGGGTCTCGCGAATGATGAACGACTTCAGATTCTGGCTGATAGGCACAACTTCAGCGTGCGTCCTCATGTGACCGGCAAGAATAAGCATGATGAGATGATTGGCCTCGCTCAGATGGAAAGGTCAATGCGGCAGGGTCAAATCGTGTTACCGTTTGGCGACGACGATAAAACACGGGCAATAGTTGAACCTCTACTGCAAGAGATGAGAACATGGCGTCCAGACAAGCGCGGCAACCGCCTCCGACAGGATCGGTTGATGAGCATGTGGTTCGTCTGGATCCTGTGGCGTAACCGTCTGGGACACGACTTGGACTCCAATCACGAACCGATGGAAGAGAACAAGCGGCCGAGTTTGATTCTGGGAAGCAACTATCAGCCGCTGACGAGCGGGTATAGGCCAATGAGCGAAGGTGTTTGATGAGAAGCTGGGCGGAGATTGTTGCTGAGGTCGAGGCCAGAAGGTCTGACCGGCAGCCAGTACTAGACAACATGCAGGACGTCGCGGCCCGGTACCGCGGCGACTATGTGATTCCTTTCCCGGGAAGCGACGAGAACGCCCAACTTCCCCCGATGGCACCGGCCATCATTGCCGACATCATTGATCACACCGCGATGAGCGCTGCGAGCGTTACCCCGCAGATCATGTGTCCGGCTATCGACGCAAGTAAGGAGCAGGGCAAGCGAAGCCGGGAGTACGCACGAATCAGGGGACGTGCCCTGCACGCCATCTGGGGCCTGTCCGGCATGGATCTTCTGCTGCGGAAGGCGTACCGGCAGCTTGTCGGCTACGGCACTTTCGCGATGATGGTTTGTCCTGACTTCAAGGACGGCTATCCCAGAATTGAACTGCGTGACCCGCTCAGTGCATTCCCTGAACCTCGGGCTCACAGCGATTTGCGGCCACCCTCGAACTGTGCGTTCGTGAATAGCAAGAGTGCGGACTGGATTCTGGCTAGGTTCCCCCAGATCCGCAGAGACAGGATGGGTCAGGCTACCGGCGAGGCCCTTTGGGACATCGTTGAGTGGATTGACGAGGACGAGATCGTGTTCGGCCTCTTGGGTCCGAGGGAAGCGCAGAACAGGTACAGCTCCGACACTTACGTCTTCCCGAACCAGGAACTGGCCCGATATCACAACCCGACGGGGATGGCAGGCGTCATCTGCCCGTCGCGGGTTAGTTTGGAAGACATCGCCGGCCAGGTGAAGAACATCATCGGCCAGGTCGATCTCCTTAACAGGCTGATGGCTCTCGACGTGGTGGCTTCAGAGAAGCTGATCTTCCCTGACCGCTACATCATCGGCAACACGGTTAAGCCAAAAGTAAACAACGGGGCCGGTTGGCGGCAGGGCTGGGACCCTGAGCCGAACATCATCATGGATGCGACCAGCGTCGGGGTTATGCCTGGCAGCGTGGACCCTCAAGGCCGTCAACTCGTTGACCGGGTGGAGAGGAACACCCGTATCTCCGGTGGTGGCCTTCCTCAGTTCGGTGGGGAGACTTTCAACTCTCTCAGAACGGGTAGGGGCATGGACTCGATGAGCCAGATGGCTCTCGAACCCAGGATCCAGGAGCTGCACGAGATCATGCAGTTCCATCTTGCCTATCTGAATGAGGCCACTATTGCCTGCACCAACGGTCATTGGCCGAGCAAGAAGTTCTCGCTTTACAGCGGGGTGCCTGGCGATCTCGAGGTCATCGAGTTTACGCCTAGCGTCCACTTTGAGACTGGCTACAACACTGTTGCGTACCCTGTGCCTGGCGCTAACAAGCAGGTCACTACGGCTGAGCTTTCTCAGCAGCTGGGTGCGGGTGCGATCTCGATGCGTGATTACCGGCTTCGACATCCGGATATTCGCGATCCAGAGACGGTGGAAGCTCAGGTCAACCTGGAAGCTATGGAAGAAGCGGTACGTCAGCTTCTCCAGCAGGGTATCGCGCAGGGTACTTTGGCTATCGAAGACGTGATCAACGCCGCCGATGAGATCAAGCAGGGCAGGGATCTATTTGAAACCTTCCGTGCAGTGCAGCAGGCAGCGCAGGAACGTCAGGCCACTCTCGCGGAGGAAGCCACAGAACAGCAAGCGGCTGCCCCCGAAACTCTTGATGGCATTAATCCTCCTGGGGCTGGTGGCGCTCAGCCTCCTGGGGGCTTCACTGGAGATGAACCGATCGGTCCCAATGAGGATCAGTCGGGTCTTTTCCGTCTAATGGGCGCTGTTGGAGCTGGTATGAATGCCTAGACGTGGCAAGGGAAGCAAAGTTCCCAACATTGATGCACCTATGCCTCAGCATGGGCAGCGTCAGGAGTTGGTGGAGTCTCAACAGAAGACTCCACCGGGTCAGAACCCTCTGACTCAGATGGATCCGGTCGCTATGGCCGAACAGGCAGCCCAGGCTGGCGGCGTTCAGCCGGCGGTTGGGATGCAGAACGACGATCTGCCTGTCACTTCTGGCATTGACAGCGGACCGGGTGCAGGTCCGGAGGCACTATTCCCCAGGGGATCAGGTCCTCCGACGGTGAGCGACCAATTGGATCAGATGGCTGCGATCCTTGATGATTCACATTTGACTCAGCTAGCACAGAACGCTCGTTCGAGAGGTCTTTAATGCCTATAGAAACTTGGGCTTCGACTTATACGCCGAAGCCTTCCCTTTCGGGGTACGGGAACTTGATGGCGCACCTCGCGGAGGTGCCCGACTTTGATAAGCAGCCTGAGTTCTATGGGGCTGCTTTGGGTCAGTCGTCTACCCCTGGGGTCTTTGGTCACGCTAGCCAGCAGGCTGCCTTTATGCGCCGCCTCAACAATGTGGCGGGCCTTGAGCCTGAGGCACAGGACAGATGGTACGCAAGTCTGACCAAAGCCCAGCAGACCCAGTACCGGGCGTTGGGTTATCAGCCACGACCTGAGGCTCGTGGTGGCATTTTGGGGGCTATCGGTTCAGGGCTTAGTGCTATTGGCGGCGGTATCGGAAAGCTCACGCCTGACGTAATACAGGACGGCGCGATGCAGGCTGTCACCGGCAAGTACGGCCTCCTGAACAGCCTGCACCGGATAGGTGACCTCCCTCAGCAGGGGTTCCGTATGGGCTATGCGGTGTTTGCTGACGGCATGGATCTGGATGACGCCTGGAATGAGACCTTCCATGGGGAGGGCTTTCACTCTAAGGCCAGCATCGAGAACGCTACCGAGCTACTCGGTGGCAACGAAGATCTCCTGAAGCTGGCTAGGCGTACCTCCGCGGGCAAGAAGCCCGAGGAGATCATGGAAGAAATGGGTCTCGATCCTTTCAACCCGGAGGACAAGACTCGCTTCACCCAGTTGATGAACCAGAAGGGGAGCCCAGAGTTCGCGGAGGCGTTGAACGAGCTGGATCGGGGCAAGGTCTCGATGGGCCGGTTCTTTGCCCGCAACGTAATGCGGCTGGACCATGGGTCTGCCGCTTTCAATATCTTCTCTGGTGCCGTTGATGGCAGCGTGGCTGTCTTCCTCGATCCCACCATGTACGCAGGCAAGATCGTTAAGACTCAGAGGGCGGCCAAGTTCGCTCTGAGCACCGGTGGAGACTCTCTTCGGCTGACCGGCAAGGCTGCCGATGATCTGACGTTGCTGCCTGGCCGCATTGACGAGATCATGGACGTCACTTCCGGTGCGGGTAAGCGTCGGGTTCATTGGTGGAGTCCCGAGACTGTGGCTGAGGCCACCAACAAGGGTCTTTCCGACTGGGGCATGAAGCTCCGAGACGGCGATTTCCGTGGTTTGGTCAAGGAGAACCGGGAAGCTGCCGCCCTCTTTGACAACCTTGCTAGTCATCGGGTTGCCCCTAACGCCAAAGGGGTGGCTGGAGCGGAGACTCCTTGGGAGCCTCTCCAGCTTCACCTTGACAAGGTTTACAAGAAAGCTCTGAAGGAGGGCGACGAGGAAGCAGCACAGCTCGCCGTGGGTCGCGCTTTGGGCGAAGAGATGAAGACTCTCAGCATCTGGGAGGGTTTGGCTAGGGGTCGAGCACCGGGTGCGCGACGGTCACAGCTAGAACTTCCTTATCTGACGAAGGCTGGGATCAAGCGTCGGCGGCTCCAGAGGGCTTGGACTGAGAACCGCGATTTCCTCATCGAGGTAGATCCCAAGTTCGGTCTCAGGGTTGGCGAGAAGCTCAATAAGAACATCCCTCTGAAGCCGAGTGAGCATGCCGCTTACTTCTGGGATGATGTGACGGACGCCGCAGATCTGGCGCTCCTCCCCCACATCCCGCTTCCTAGCAACATCGACCCTGAAGATATCGCTCGCCTGGGCATCAAGACCGGCGAGCCTCTGAAGAAGGCCCAGCTCGAGGAATTGATCAAGGATCCCAAGTACGCCGAGCATTATCAGGCGTACACGGGTCACGGCATCGGCCATGAGCGGACGTTCCACGAGGGGAGCACGATGCACAACGTGCTTTCCTCCATTGCGGGAATCCCTGGGGTGAAGGGGATCGCCAAGTTCACCCGTACTGCGGGTGCGAAGGTTCCTTACGATGAGATCTCTCAGCGTGCGGGTAAGCAGATCAGGGTTTATGGCCCCGATTCCGCACGGCAGATCGCGGACTTTGTTGAGCTGGGCACCATGTGGGGGATGTCGGCGGCTCAGCGTAACGCTTGGACTAACGCCATCATTCAGTCACCGCAGGCCGGTAGGCGTGTGATGCTTACGTCGTACATGGACACGATGTTCACGAACCTTGGTCTCCGCGAAACCGCTGAGGGCAAACGTTTCGTCGATGATTTCGTTAAGCGGATGAAGCAGTCCTATGCGGCGACTGCGGACGTCGACGACATGGCGCGAGGCAACATCAAGACGACCTCCGCTCTGGATCCGAGCCGTGAGCTGGCTGAGTTCATGGCGGTGCCTGATCTGCGGGCGTTGCTTGCGATTACTAAGCGTCAGTCGTTTATGAAGCAGATGGGTGCTGGCCTGAACGGTGCCCGCCATACGGCAATGATGAACAAGTACGTGAAGCCGGCTTTGGTGCTGCGTGCCGCTTTCCTCCCTCGCGCTGCTGGCGACGAGTGGTTGAGTTATGTCCTCCGCAAGCCGGGGATGTTGACTCGTTCCAACCTGGCCAAATGGTCGGTTGCCGACATACAGATGGACGAACTTGTTCGTTTCGATGATCTGGGAAAGGAGGTCAGTCGAGAAGCGCGGCTGACCGGTCAGGGTCTCCCTCCGTTCTTGAAGGCTGGCTACCGAACGTATAACCGTATTCGTGATCGTCAGGTCTTCCGTTCCGGTGGGTCCGGTCCCCTTCATTCGCTGTCCCAGGATGCGGCACTGTCCCGCTGGTCGGAACGGAAGCGGCAGAATCTGCTTCGCAACCAGGGCAGGCGCAAGCAGGGTCAAGAGGGAGAGGCCTACGTCTACCGGCTGGGGGAAATCGTCAACCCCTTCAAGGAGGAGACGCTGAGGGCTGCTGGGGTTGATCCCGGCAGTTGGCACAAGTCGAAGGGGTTCTTCGACTACGAGCTGATGAAGAACAAGGCCGTGAATGATGTCAGGGATCTCTACTCCTACGAGGTGTTGAAGGACACCCGGTGGGGCAACGATCTGCTGGACCATTTCGCTGAGAGCCTTCTCGTCAAGATGACGTTTGGGATGCAGAACTTTCTCCGCAAGGGGGTGGGGGTGAGTCGCAACACGGGCAAGCTCTTGTCGAAGACTCCTGTTCTTCGCCACTTCGGCACCCAGGTTGGACAGAGCTACAAGTTCATGGCTGTTCATCCGCAGACGCAGATAGCTACTCGCGGCTTCTTCCGGAACGAACTCCACAAGTCTGTTTACATGCAGGCGGTTGTCAACTCGAAGAGCACCTGGCAGTCGTTCGATAACCCGAATGCCATGTCCGTTGAGGATGGCACTGAGGCCAGGAACACGCAGCAGTTCATCCCCGTCATGTCGGAGATCGTGGGCTACGACAACACCATGTGGGAGTTCCCGCAGGTTTTGCACAACCGGCAGAGGGAGGTTGCTGAGTCCCGGTTCATGCGTGACGCCCTTGACCATTCCTACAACTACCTGGATCCGGTTATGGCTGAGAAGCTGAACGTCCTCTCCTTGGGGCTGGATGCGGATTCCGTGGTGGATAATCCCAATGAGACCTTGAATGTGATCCGCGACATCCTCAATACGGATAGTTCAGGCGAGTTGAAAGCTCACCTCGCGGACCTGACTATTTACCCGGGGAAAATGTCCGATGAGCTGGACGACGTTGTCGGAGACACTCTCCAGCAGGTTGAGCGGGTCGCTGGGGCCATGAAGAGAGAAGGGGCGACCGACGACCAGATCGACCAGATTAGATGGGTCGCCAGGGAGTGGGCGAATATGGCCCATGGTGCGAGGCACGCCGATCAGGTCCATAGCCGTGAGACCACCGACTTCATGCAGTGGTTGACCGGCAACATGTTCCGTGAGGATTCTTTCCAGATTACGGGTGTCTGGGAAGAAGCCAGGCAGGGCATGGATGACATCCTGACCCGCCAGTTCTTGGACACGGAGAACTGGGATGAAGTCCGCAAGATGGAGCGGTTCGATCACTTGGGTGATGGGACACCTTTGGCGCATGGGCTTTCGGATGGTGAGAACCAGTTCTATACGGGTCAGGTATCAAGGCGACATCTGCAACCGCTGTTGGTAGAACAGAACCGCCGTCAGGTACTTGCGGAGGCTGAAGAGCAGCTCTCCCCTGAGGGTCTGGGTCTCCTCGAGGATCTGCTTTCGGATAGCAACGCTCCGATGTGGCAGATGTACACGAAGGAGTTCGAACTCCAGGGTGACGTTGGTGACCAGCTTCTCCCGATGCCGATTGCTTCTACTGACATCGAGGCGGTGCGAGAAGTCACGAGCTTCTTGAACAAGGCCGACACGGCGGAGATCGCTTACTTGCGGGATTCCAGTCCCAGCTACAAGGGCATTCCTCGACCCCCCGAGAAGGGTCCGAATGCCTGGGACTTTGGGACGGAACGCAAGATCAAAGAGATGCGGGATGCCCGAAAGGGCAAGAGCGCAACCACGAACGCCATGGCGGATGATCTCGTCCTCGAGGAGCACATAGATTGGCGTCGGGATGCGGCAGCCGGTTTCCGTCGCTTGTCCCGAAGCAGGGGTCGCACTGGGGTGGGGCAGGGCGCGAACTACTCACCGGATCTTCATTCTCTGAAAAACCATGTGAGCTTGAGTTCGGATACTCCGGTCACTCAGATGGGCAGCCACACCCTGGACGACGCTGGGGTCCGTGTGACCTATCCGGTCTTCGTGGAGGGCGCTACTCATGAGGCGGCGGCTAGAGATTTCGCTGGGCGAAACCTCAAGTACATCGAGGAGAACTTCGGCTATAGCGCTGAAGCCCAGCAGGGTCTCGCGCATGACGCCCTGACCCCCTTCCTAGCTGAGCGCTGGGATGAGGGGATTGGGGACTTCCACCATATGGCTGAGGTGACCACCACCCAGAGATCTGCTGACAGGGTGACCCGTGCAACTAAGGGTCCACTCTTGGAAGCGGTCCCTGAGAAGGGCTTGTGGGCCAGGGCTATCGAGACCGGGTTCGAGGAGATCGGTTATGGCATTGATGCCATGATCCGGCAGCCGCTGTACTTGGGCAATTACTTGGAGGCTGACGCTATGGCCCGCGAGTTTGCCTCCCACGCAATAACGGCTCCCCAGTTCCGGTCTCGGACCGATCACATCTTCCAGGGTGACTGGTACAAGGACCGCAAGCTCAGGCCCGAGGACACCAGGATTGACTGGAACAAGTTGAGTCTTCCGGACTTCAACAGGATGGACGATGTCCTGAAGCGACCCCACGCAGAGAAACTCTTGGGTGGCGAAGGTGGGATCAAGCATGTCTTCGAGTTTGATGATTTCGGCGACATCGTTGGGTTGACCCCGAGGTTCGCTGATCCGTCAGAAATCCGGAAGCTTCTCAATGGACTTCCGCCGGAGGAGCGAAAGATTCTCGCTAATGCTTTGAAGCCTGGGATGAGGCGTCACGGAATCGACGTAAATGAAGCGTTCATGACTTTCGAGCGCATGAGCTACCACAACATGGATTACAAGCAGTTCCGCGCTTCTCTCTCAAACAACAAGAATCAGGCGCTGGTGCCTGAAGAGTTCTTGCTTCTCGACGAGAAGGACTTCAATGCACTGCGAGCCCATACCCTCGACTCCCATGCGGGCGAGAAGCTGGTGGCTTCCATCCAGGGCGAGTACGCCATGCGGATGTCGGCACCCTACATTGATAACCACATCTACCGTTCTCAGTTCGCTGACTGGGGTGCGAACGTGTTCCCCTTCTGGTTTGCGGAAGAGCAGTTCCTCCGTCGCTGGGGTCGTACTTTCCGTCACTCGCCAGAGGCATTGCGTAAGGCGCAGCACCTGATTCAGGGCCTGGGGCACTCCGGCATTCTTCGTCAGGACCCGGTGAACGGTGAGTACATCTACGTGATGCCAGGGTCCGCCTTGGTACCTGCGCTTTTCGACAAGTTCAATCCGCTGGCATCGGGTGAGCGGATCCCGATTGTTATGCCTTTGACGGGGAAGCTTAAGTACGTGACCCCAGGCTTGGACGCTTCGGGTATTCCTCAGCTTGCTCCGATCCCCTCTTGGACGGTTTCGTCCATAAAGCGACTGTTGCCTGAGTCGGTTGAGAACCCGTTCGATGAGACTCTGAACCGGATGACCGGTGACCGGGGCAAGGACAGGAAGGCGATCGAGTATCTGGTCCCGTCGCACATGTTGAAGATTTACAACGCAGCGTTCCAGGATGCGGATGCGAACCGGATTATCTCTTCTTCTATGGGCCAGGCGATGCAGTACATGGAGGCGAACAACTTGACTCCAGACTCAAACGCCAGTGCGGATGACATTGAGATTTACATGGAGCGGCTCCAGCACTGGGCACGCTCTTTGGCAATGACCAACGCCATGTACTCCTTCGCTATGCCTTCTTCGGCGGGGCAGGGCCAGTACTTCGCGAACCTTGAGGGCAAGGGTCCGATGAGTTGGCTGAAGGCTGCGGTCGGCATGGACTTGGAAGAGATCCCTAGTCCGAAGTTCACTGAGAACTTGGCGTCGATGGACTACGCCGATGCGGTTGCATTGTTCATCGAAGAGAATCCGGACGCCACGCCGTGGACGGTCTTCGCGAAGAAGAACATGACGGGTGCCCCCACTTCCATGTCGGCTGAGGCTGGCGAGTTCATGAAGGCCAACCAGGACTTCTTTACGTCCTACAACACGGCGGGTGCCTGGTTCTTGCCTGGGCCTGAGCGGTTCGGTAGCGACTTCGAGTATGAGACTTATGCTCGCCAGTTGGCTTTCGGTTGGCGTGTGGATCGTGGGGTTGACGATTTCTACCGGGAGATGAAAGCTCGCGGGGCCAGTGCTCAGTACTTCGAGAACCGGCGCAAGCGGGATGAACTTCTGGAGCAGGCATCTGAGGATCCTGACCGCCGCCGGAAGATCCAAGCGGATTGGAAGCAGTGGCGAGAGGACTACATGCTCATCAATCCGATCTTCAAGGAAGAGCTTGAGTCTCCTGAGACGAGGCACCGGATTCAGAGAACGATCACTGAGGTCGGTCAGGCCCTTTTGGACCCGAACCTGCCTTTCGATCATCACACGCAGTTGATCCGCAGGCTCCACCGGGGCTGGGAAAACTTCCAGAACGAATTGGCTAAGGTTGGGGTGGGCAACACTAATGCCCAGAATGAAGCTCGAGACAGGATCAAAGAAGCCTATGCTGCTTGGGGGCTGGACGTTACCGATCAGAACTACCAGCTCCGAGTTATGTGGGATTCTGTATACGTACCAGCAGCAGGTTTGAGGTAAATCATGGGCGCTCCGCCAGAGGGAAGAACCGATCCGACCGCGGGTCTGATGGAAGACAACACCAGCAGCTCGGCCTCGTCGTCCTCGTCGGGTTCACCCCCGACGACGGTGGACACCACCTACGAGGATTCGGGCGGGGAGCAAATAGAAGACGCCAGAGGCCCCGCGTCTTTCGCCTCAGTAGATCCAAGGAACGGCTGGGCTGGCGGGCATTGGTCGGCAGGGAAGCTCAAGGCCCTTCTTCGGGTGATGGGCATGGGCGAGCTTCGCGCTCGCGCAATCGCTCAGGCGGTAGCGGAACAAAAGCTGTCCATCCCCGAGGTCCAGCAGCTTATTCAAGCTGAGGTTCCTGGCACCGTCGGTGACATTGCCGGGCAACTCTTCGAGTCGGTCGCTACTGGCGGAGCGAAATCTCCTGAAGTTTTCCAGTCCGTTATGGAGGGAGACTGGGACGCCGCCTGGAGCGGTGCTGGCCAACAGTGGCAGCGGATCTGGGCGGGAAACAACCCTGACAAGAAGCTGGATCAGTTGAACGACGACTTCGCCGGAATTGGCGGAGACGTTCTCCAGGAGGCTTTCAAGGAGAACACTAACGCTCCCGGTAACACTGATCCGACCACGGGTCTGATGGAGGACAACACCACCCGCGTGGACCCCACCACCTCGTCGGGTTCACGCCCGAGGACCGGAGAGCTGGATCACGAGGCCGGTTGGTTCGAGAACTTCAGCACCGGCAAGATCACACCCACGAAGGAGGGCCTTGCCGCAATCAGGAGCTCCCGAGAGGGGACCTATTGGGACAAGAAGGGTATCGACCGAAAGCACCTCAACTTCGAGGAGGCCCTGAAGGCCGCTCGACGCATGTGGGAACCCAATGGGGATCCCGTCCAACAGCTCACTCAGGACGGGGTATTGACCGCAGTGCTCGACTCCATGACCGGCAACAGTGCGGCGGGTGAACGGCCCCAGATTCCCAAGAACTTCGCTCTCACTGAGGGCGCTGCCATGCAGTTGACCGCAAACTTCGCCGACGGTTCGCTTGAACCAAACGGGGCGGTCATGGATCTCCGCTTCCTTGGGGTGGATACTGGCGACATCACTGGCGGGCTGACTGGTCTGGATGACGGTCGTCTCCGCAGGGATGCTTCTGCCTTTGGTCGTGGGGTTGCTGACCCGACAGACGTGAAGGCCCGATTGGGATGGCCGAATGACCCTCAGGCGCAGCAGAATGAGTTCGCTCTAGACGGGATGGATGGGGACGCCTCGATTGGGTTGGGGTCCACTGCATTCGATCCGACGCCGGAAGAAATGGGTCACGCAGGGGTGGAGAGCCCCAAGTTCTCGCCGAGAGAGCTGAAGAACAAGCTCCTGGGCTTGAAGGGTGACGAACTCGAAAACTTTCAGCGGGACATGTGGGAGGCAGGGTTCTATGGGGATGCTGCCGTTCTTCAGGGCAACACTCCGGTCTTCAGGTATATGGGCGAGCAGACCGTAGCGGCGATCGACAAGCTGATCAATGACATTGTGACCAACCCAGGTCAGATCCATGACCTGGGCGACTTCATGACTCACCGGAGGGCCGAGACGGTAAATCTCCACGAAGACGCGCGGAATACCCGTCAGAACTATCCAGAAGGGGTTTTTACTTCTTTCTCAAAGTTCCGAGATAGCCAGATCAAGGGTGAGGTCGGGAACCTGCTGAGAAGCGTGCTCATGCAGGACGCACCGGATGAGCTGATTCGTGAGATCACAGAGAGGGTGAACGCAGATGTAGTCAACTATGCGGGAGATCAACACCAGAGTCGAATCAAGGCGCAGCAAGAGATCTTCGACGCTAAGGTCGGAGCCGGTCTCATCGAGGACGGCTTCATTGACAACCGGGGCTACAGCACCGAGAGACGGGAAAGCTTGGTGCAGGGCCGTGACCCGGCTCAGAACACCACGACTTTCCAGCAGCAGATGGGGCCGATTTCTTCCAATGAGTTCTCTGAGGGCGGGGTTGATTGGGCGCTCGCCGCGATCAAAGAGCAAGAGTCCGGAGGAAGCTATACAGCGCGAAATCCTGGCAGCTCGGCGGGTGGTGCGTACCAATTTATTAATGGCACTTGGCTGGGTCTTGGTGGTCCAGATATGTCAGATCACCCTAATTTCAATGGCAGTCACGCGCAGGTGGCGAAGGCGGAAGACCAGGACCGGATTGCGCGCAAGTCGATAACCGCGAAGTACAAGGAGTACGGCGATTGGTTCAAGGCCATCGGTTCTTGGATCTACCCAGTGCACGTACGCAACGGCACTATGGACGCACCGATCCCTGACCACTTCATGGCAGATGGCTCTCCGATGACTACGGCGAAGTACGCCTCGATGGCAATGGAGAAGGCGTTCGGGCCGGACAGTGGGCTGTCACCGGTGAATAAGCCAGCTTATGATGGGTTCGCATTGGGCGACCTCTCCGCTATTGGGGTCACTCCCAACACTCGGCGACCAGGGGAGTTCATGGATGCAGAAGGAAACGTCACCGACGTCTCAATCCCGTACGTCAACAAGAACGCATCGGGGCAAACTATTACCCACTCGCCTGGGGCTACGTCCCGTGTCCCTGGTCAAAACCCGGGGAACAAGCTTGTAGAGATCCCAGCTCAGATGGATCAGAGTGAACTCGGGGTGATTGCTCAGGACACTGCGCTTCAGAAGTATGAACCTGAGATCAAGTCGAGGCGCATGATTCAGTACATTAACATTTTGAAGGGTGCGGGAAATGGCCAGTATTAGAGATCTGGGAGTTGGCGCTGGGGCTGAGCAGGAGCTGAACCAACCTAAGGATATCCCTGACCCGCCTGCTGTCGAGCCGGAGTACAGCGCCCCGGCCCCGGCCCCGGAGCCAGCTAATGCTGGACCAACAAACTCTCTCGTCGAAAGTAACGGTCAGGAGCTGATTACTTGGATCAGCGAAAACGTTGGGTTTGGCGACAGCGAGGTAGCTTTCCCTGTCGTCGGTCAGGGTCCTCAAGACCTCCCCTACAACAACTTCGGCGACCCCCGACCTAATGATCGGAAGCACAAGGGTCTCGACATCATGGCCGGGTTCGGCGTCGGCGTGGTGTCCGCCATGGCTGGAACCGTTACCTACTTCGGCCGACAGACCCCAGATGATGGGACTGTCGGTTACGGAATCGTCATCAAGATTGAAGACGGTGCGGGCAATACTCACAAGTATGCCCACCTAGATCCCAAGACCTTGAGGGAGTTCGACTTCCAGGTCGGGGACCGGGTTGCGGCGGGAGACCCGATTGGCTTCGTTGGGAACACCGGAGCTGCCTACAAGGAGGGGGCTGGCGCTCCCCATCTCCATTACGCAATCAACGAGGGGGATGACACCCGGCTCATTGACCCGTGGGAACTGCTTGTCGATGGGACGTATGGGGAATCCCTAATCTGGGGTGGCACCACTGAGGACGGGGACCTCTCCGATCAGGCGGAGCAGGCAGGGGATGGCAAGCTCCGCAAGACCTACACGATGGACCAGATGTCTCCGGAGGTGAGGGAGGAGATTGAGAGGGACTTCCCTGGCTGGCTGGATTTCATCAACCACCCCGAGATCGGTCTTCTCCTCATGGAAGCGGTCGACATCGGCTGGGAGCCGGAGCTTTTCCGCTCGATGCTTGAGGGCACCGAGTGGCACAGAGAAAACTCCGAGTTCCGACGGAAGTGGATGATCAAGAAGTCGGGTGATCCGGCGCAAGCGTCGCAGGACTTGCGTGACACCTCATTGCTGATCAGGAAGTCAGCTCAGTACCACGGTGTGGCGATGACGGACACCCAGATCGCAACCTTGGCCGAGGAGATTATGACGAACGGCTGGAAGCAGGGGGAGCAGCTCAACGGCAATGCGGTCTCTGCGATCATTGCCTATGGCAGGGTCAACGATGCGGAGACGGGGGTCATTGATGTCAACCAGGATGACATCATGCAGATCGCCAGAAGTCAGCACTCCATGATCAATGAGAGGGAGGCTTTCGATATGGCTCAGCGGATCGCTAACGGCACCCTCAGCAAGGAGACTGTCGAGAAGCAGTTCCGTGACGATGCCATCGCAAACAACCCGTTCTGGGAGACTTCCCTCCAGAAGGGCCTGACGATGAACGACTTGTTTAATAGTAGAAAGAATCGGATCGCGGGACTATTGCAGATCGACCCCGAGGAGGTCGATTACTTTAAGGACTCTCGCTGGTCCAAGACCATGAACGGCATGGATGGTCAGCCGATGACGTTCGCGGAGCTGGACGACTATGTTCGTGAACAGCCCGAGTGGGAACGCACCGACCAAGCGCGAGAGCAGGCGGCGGAGTGGTCTGAGAGAATCTCTAAGATGTTCGGAGCGATTGCATAATGCCTCTTTACATTGAGCGTCCAGGTGGTGGCAAGGCCACTTTCCCTGACGACTATCGGGAACGGCTAGAAGGCAACGGTTACGTCCTGCACTCTGACGGGACGTTTCGACAGGGTGCGGAAGTCATTCCGGAGACTCCGGAGACCCCAGAGCCCTATGTGCCCCGGGAGTACGAAGGCATCCCCCAGCAGATGTTCGAGGACGACTTCAGGGGTTTCCTGATCTCTCTCAAATCTAAAAACGGTGGGGCTTACGTCAATGACAACGGTGGGGAAGAGCACTTCCGTTCGATCTGGGAGTCTGGGCAAGCCCACTTCGGTCTCACGACCAGTATCCCAGATGCCGTTGGCGATGACACTGGAACCCTCAGTGAGACGGATCGCATCCTGGAGTTGGAGCAGCAGCTCGAGAGGGAGCGCAAGCAGCGTGAGGCTGAGGCTAAGGCTGCGGACCAGAGGTCGGCTCGAGCGATCATTGAAGAGACCCTTGGTTCTTATGGTTTGGGTTCTCTCTCTGGCGATATTTGGAAATGGATTAAGGATGGTCAGGGCGTCGCTGAAGTAATGCAGAATATCCGAAAGACATCGGATTACGCTGAGAGATTCCCTGCCATGGAGATGCGGCGGCAAGCGGGCATGGCCCCGATTAGTGCCGACCAGTACATCGCACTCGAGAAATCGTACGGCGAGGTGCTCAACTACTGGGAGATGCCTGCCGGGTTCTATGACGCCAAGAATGACTTCACCGAACTCATCGGAAGTGATCGCTCCCCCGAGCTCCTAAGTCGGCTCTTGAGTGAAGGTTACAATCGTGTTGCGAACACGGCCCCAGAAGTGCGGTCTGCGTTCGCTAACTACTTCGGTGTCCGTGGGGATACCGCACTGGCTGCCATGTACCTAGACCCAGAGCGTGGGACTCAGACCCTGATCAATATGGCACGCACCGCCGTAGCCGGTGGTATCGCCAAGCAGCAGGACATCAGTCTCGGTCAGGATCTGGCTTCTCAGATCTCGGCGTTCAACCCCTCGGAGGCTTCCCTTCGATCTGGCTTCAGTCAGGTCAACAGCCTCAGGCCAGTCACCAGGGAAACCGTGTCGGAAACCAGGGACATCTCGATACAGGATGCCGCAGCCGCACAGTTCGGGCTCGACAACTCTGCGAGAGAGAAGATCCAAAGGAGGGTTTCTTCTAGACAAAGTGCCTTCCGAGGAGGAGGCGGGGCAGCGTCAACTGGTCAGGGATTCATAGGACTTGGGAGTGAGTCCTAGTATTTCTTGTTCTCCTGTGTCAAACTATTGCCGATGTGAGCTATAGGCCGCTTGGCCGCGTGAGCTTATGGCCGTCACTCGGAACGTGTACCCCGCAGCGTTTCGTACCGGCAGTCGGGTGTAAGCCAGGAGAAAATCATGGCCGAAGAGTTTGATAACGACAACTCAGACAACCTCCAAGATTTGCGAGATGCTGCCGAACGTGGCCGCCTTGCTACCGGAGAGAACTCTGATCTGAAGAGAGAGATGGCATTCCTCAAGGCTGGGATCGACACCGATTCCAAGATTGGTGGAATGCTCCTCAAGACCTACGAGGGTGAACTTGATGTCGAGGCCATTCGGGCCGAGGCCGGTGCTATCCCCGGGTTCTTGACTGAGAATCAGGTTGTGGATGTCGATGAGACTGACACCACCTCTCAGGAAAATCTGGATCTCCAGAACTTGCGAGACAACATGAGCACTGGTGATGCCCCCACTGGGGAACAAGTCAATGCTCAGGATCTTGCAATGCAAGAGTTCAGCGAAGCGATCAAGAGCGGTGCAAGTCGTAAGGATTCAGCCGCTGCTTATTTCGGGACGCTTCTCACTGAAGCGGCCAACGGCAACCAGTCAGCGATCTTTGATCAAGCTGGCTGGAACGCCCAGATTGAGCAGTACGACTGATGCCAGAGTTTTGTGACGGGGTTACCTCGTGGGAATCAGCGGAACAGTGTCCCAAATATGCGACCAACAAGCCGTGTTACTCCTGCAAAGTTTCCCAGTGGCAGAGCGAAGGCAAAGCTCCAGGGCTACCACCTTCTAAGCGAACCACTCCCATGAAGGGCTCGGCGTCATCGAACGCTGAGTACAACAAGTGGGAAGCCGGATTCGTTTACGAGGACAGACCTGGAGGGGTCAAGGCTCCTATCTATAACGACAAGGGCAAGCCGATTCGCAACAAGGAATACGCTGAGAATCGTCATCAGATTACCGAACGCCGCAAACGAGAAATATCTAACGGTTAGGAACCGTAACAATGGCTACAGGTACTCTTACGGCGTACGACCTTACGGTCGGCGTCATTGTTGACATGAACGAGTCGATCTATCTCACGTCGGCTCAAGACTCCCCGATGATCACCGGCGTCGATGCCGATGGTCTCTCGGTGCTTAGCACCCGGGCTACCCGTCAGAAGAAGATCGAGTGGATGCACGATGCCATCCTGACTCCTCGATCGACTCTTGCTGCTTTGCTTGTTACCGCTACCGCTTTCGTCACCGTCGCATCGGGTCACCAGACCCGGTTCTCGACCGGTGACCTTCTGCGTCTCGGTGACACCAACGAAGAGCTTCTGCGTGTAACCGGCTACGGCTCCACTGCGGACACCCTCACGGTGACCCGTAGCTATGGCGCTGGTGCGGCTACCACCCACGACACCTCCGACAACATCATCATGGTCGGTACGGCACTTGCTGAGGGCTCTGACCCTGAGAATGGCCGAGCCACTGACCGTACGCAGGACTACAACCTGACTCAGATCTTTGGTCCGAGTCAGATCCAGATGTCACGTACTGAACAGATCGTTCAGAAGTATGGCGTCTCGGCAGAGTTTGCGTACCAGATGCAGATGCGTGTCACTGAGAATGCGATCAGTCGTGAGCAGGCGATTCTGTACGGTGAGCGTACTGAGTCGACTACCACCAAGATCCGTTCGATGGGCGGCCTGGAATACTTCATCACGAGCAACGTGGATGCCACTTCCACCCAGATTACGGAGACCTCGATTCAGTCGAATCAGCAGACTCTCTATAACGCTGGTGGTATGGCTGACCGTCTGATCGCGAACCCGACTGCGCTTACTGATCTCAACTCTCTCACTGACTCGAACCGGGTCCGTGTTGAGTTTGCTGACAGTCGTCGCGGTCGTGTGCCGGTCACCGTGGTTACCACCGAGTTCGGCGATGTGACTGTGGTTCGTAACCGCTGGAACCTGGCTACCGATGCTTGGCTCATCAACCGTGAGCAGGTGACCCGTGTCATCATGACCCCGCTGCGTGCAGAGCGCCTGGCGAAGACTGGTGACTCGGACAAGATGCAGATTGTCTGCGAAGAATCTCTCGAAGTCATTGGTGAAGACCATATGGCTCGGTTCTCCGCACTCGTCTACTAATCATCTATCCTGATAGGCAGCCCCCAGGTCGGGGGCTGCCTATCTAGGAGATGTTATGGATCGAGCTTCTCGCCGCAGGTTGGAGAGAGAGCGTGGAGACCTTCAGGGATTCATGCTTGCGTACCTTCACCCTGGTCATGTCGACGGACAGTTCTGCGATTCGATGGTAAACACCCTGCTTTGGGACGCTAACAACGGTCAGCGAATCTCCAAGTGGGGTGGTGTCATAGCGATGGAAACGTCGCCTCGTATAGCTGCTGCCCGCAACGACGTTTGCTGGCAGTTTTTGGATTACCGGGAGCGGGTTAAGGATCGAGGTGGTCCTGCGCCCGAGTGGCTGGTGTTCATTGATTCAGACATGAAGTGGACTGCGGCAGATTTCGAGAAGCTCGCAGAGGTATGCGAGGACGGCAACGAGCATCGAATCGTTGGCGGCCTCTGTTTCGCGGGTGGCCGTTCTTCTGCGGTTTTCCCCACTCTCTATGTCCTCGAGGATGTGGAGACTATGCGTATGGAGAAGGCTGTCGACTATCCGGATGACACTCTGGTAAAGGTGTCAGCTACGGGTGCGGCTTTCTTGGCTATCCATATCTCGGTGATCGAGACGATGAAGGTCCAGTACGCAACGGTGAATGGCAAGAAGAACCCGATGATCTGGTTCAGGGATGGGACCGCTGACGGCAAGGAGTTCGGTGAGGACATCTGGTTCTGTATGGCAGCGAACGGGGCCGGGTTCCCGACCTATGTCCACACGGGGATCAAGATTGGGCACATGAAGCGCTTCGATTTGAATGAGCAGTATTGGAGAGATTCTCTTGAATCTGATAATTGAGCACTCGTCGGAGCGGCTTTGCACCTTGCATGTGCCGGTTCCACCTAAGACCAATCGGGGGCGCTGGAAGATGGTGCCTCTGCGCCTTGACGCCCAGGGACGTTGTGTCGTGGGGCCTGAGGTGTGGCACCGGGAGATTCAGAGTGCCCAGAACGCAGGCTTGCTCTCTGGGTCCTTCAAGATTGTGGGGCAGACCGATGAAGCTAAGGCTCAAACCTTAGGGTTCGCTCCCAAGAAGGATGAACAGGTTAAGGTAGAGAACCACAAGGGCATTATTGTGGCAAATCAAGCTCAGGTTAATCAAATGTTGTATGATGCCAAACGAGAGCGGCGAGTCCTGAGGAGTCAGGAACGCCCCAAGAACTGGAGTTGATCTATGGCAAACTTCTTCGATGACTTCAGGATGGAGCAGTTCAATCCTGGTGGCGGCTCCACTCATGGAGCCGTTGATTTCGTCTCGGACACCATTCACGCTGCGCTGATCGACACGGGAACCGTCGACCCGGCCATCGCTACCCATCAGGACTGGGCCAACCTCACCGCCGCTGAGATTGGCACTGATACTGCGCTGACTTCTAAGACTTGGACGATCGCTACCAACGTCGGGACGTTCGATGCGGCCGACCTCACCTTCCCCAGTGTTTCTGGAGCGACTGCTGAGGAGCTGGTCTTGTTCAAGTGGTCCGGTGCTGATGCGACTTCCATCCTCATCATGCAGTGGGACTCCACTGACGTGACTGGTTTGGCTGTCACCCCGAACGGCGGCGACATCACTGTGACCTGGAACGCTTCAGGCATCTTCGCCGTTTAGGAGCAGGCATGGCTGAGATCGGATACCCCGATCTAGTGGATATCCATGGTCCCCTCCGAAACCAGGGCCTTGCTGCTTTCCGCTTGATTCCTGAACTGGCGGGCCTTGACGATGCCACCCTTCTCTCGAAGGCGTGGCCTGTTTGGCAACTCCTTGTGGCAGATCTACTAGACGCACGGGATTGCCCGAACTGCGAGGGCAAGGGAGAGTTGGGTACTCTCCCCAACGAAATCCTTTGCCCGACCTGCGATAGCGATGGCTGGACTTACGGCCGGGCGATGAGTGACGCGGTTCATCCGGAGAAGAACCTGGCCCTGCCTCCCCCTCCGGATACCTCTGACCCCCGGGATCGCCCCTCACGTCCCGCCGATGTTGATGCTGGTTCTGTAGGAGAACGCCCAGGCGCTAGGCAGTAGCCGTGGCTACCACTTATCAGACGGTCGACACGGCAACAGCCGGCGGTACGACAACGATCACGGGTACGGCTCCCACCGGTACCACTTCCGGGGACACCCTCTGGTGTGTCATCACCATGCGGGCGTCGTACACGATTACCGCTGTCCCTTCCGGCTGGACGCTGTACGACTCGATTGACGGTGGGGGGGGTGGCGACCCGACCACTCTGATCTACTCGCATCCCTACACTTCGGGGACGAGTTGGAACTGGACCCGTAGCTCTAGTTCTGGCGGTCACACGGTCAGCGTCATTCGGGTGGACAGCGACGACCCTGAAACGGTGACTGTCTACTCCGAGAATGACACCGGCTCAGGCACCTCACATGGGGCGACTGGCGTCACCACCGTTGCGGGCGATCTACTTCTGGCTATCTACGGCCAGAACCATAGCTCGGGTGCGATCACCTGGACCTATGACGGTGGCGGCACTGAGATCGTTGACACGCACCACAACAGCGGCACTATTCGGGTCGGGCACAGTATCTACCACAGCTCCCCGGGTGCTGGGGCTACTGGCACCATCACTGGCACAAGCTCGGCCACGGTTTCCGGTGTAGCAATTCTTATTGCGTTGGCGCAGGAAACGTCCAACAATGCCGCTGCCCTTTATTACTTCCGCCAAATGGCAGACAGGAACAACAGAACATGAGATGGCTTCGACAGAGCACCGCGACTCAAGAAGTAGTTATCGGTCCGTTCGTGGACGACACCGACTATGTGACGGCCGAGACTGGTCTGACCATTGCGAACACTGACATCAAGTTGGTGAAGGCTGATACCACCACTCAGGCGAACAAGAACTCGGGTGGTGCTACTCACCTTGCCAACGGCATGTATTACCTGACCTTGGACGCTACGGATACGGCTACTGATGGCATCCTCGATGTATCGGTCAAGGTTGCCGGTGCTCTCCTGGTACGTGAATGCTTCATGGTGCTGTCAGGCGCTGGGTACGACGCCATCATTGCGGACTCTGGCGCAGGTCTGGTTGCTGACGTGTGGAACGTGAGTGGCTCAAGTGAGGACATTGCTACGGCGACAGCGCTAGCTACGGTCGACTCGAACGTTGACGCCGTGCTGGTTGATACTGCCACCACGATCCCTGCCAGCTTGACGACTATCGACAATGAGATCGCCACTATCGACGGCATCGTTGATGCGATCCTGGTCGATACTGGCACCACGATCCCTGCCACTCTGACCACCATCGACACGGTGGTGGACCGCATCGAGGTCGACACCCAGGATCTTCAGACTCAGGTCGGCACGGCTGGTGCTGGGCTGACTGGCTTGCCTACGGTGGATGCGAACGTGGTTGAGACTGCTGGCATTACGATCCTCACTGATGGCCAGGGGCGTTTCCTTACGGATGTCCGCAAGATCGCCAACAGCACCGTGGCACCTGGCAACCTCGTTTCTATGTATGACGGCACCGGCTACGTAGACGATGCTGCACCGGCTACTCAGGCGCAGATCGGCAACATCGCTAACGTGGGAGCGGCAACCAACAAGCCTGCTGCCTCGTACACGCTGACGACCGGCACGCAGTCTTCGGGCACCTACGCTTCGACGGCTGCCCTGGACGGGACACCGCATACCCACACTTCGACGACCGGGGCAATGGATCTC